>Ga0114996_10001468_pt1 | contig 31656 bp, 25 predicted proteins | sample ArcticOcean_MG_C_4_FD_87039 | JGI IMG/M metagenome (GOLD analysis project Ga0114996, IMG submission 87039) | Marine microbial communities from western Arctic Ocean - ArcticOcean_MG_CB4_134 | ecosystem: Environmental > Aquatic > Marine > Oceanic | place: Arctic Ocean: Canada Basin | collected... | reverse complement strand
GCCGCGGGGTCCGTGCGGAAAACGTTGTCGGCGCGCATGTCGCCGTGCAGCACGGTCATCGGCCGAGAGGAGAGAATCTCGTAGATCTTCTCGTGGATTCCGCGGGACTTTGGCCCACAGATCAGATCGGTCAGTTCTTCAGCCGGCCCGTCTCCTTCGTCGCTGAAGATGTCCGCGCCGAAGGTCTCCTGCCAGAGCTCTCGGAATGGTCCCCAGGTGTCGGTGACCAGCTTGCAGAGCTCATCCAGTCCGAAGACATAGCGGCCGTCGGGCCGGCCGATCCAGGGCAGCTTCGTCGTCTCGGACTCCCAGTATTGGGCGTGTAGTTTGGCGGCTTCCATGGCGATCTTGCGCGCGTACTCCGCGTTGGGCGGATCGCTGACTTGATCGAAAACCAAGGAGTGCTGCGTCAGATCCTCCATCACCAACAGAAAGAACTCGGAGGTCGCGCTGCCGTCCGAGAAGCTGGCATAGAGCTTGGGAGCGGTGATAGGGACCTCGTCCAGGAGATCCTCAAAGAAGCGCAGTTCCTTGGTGTAGGAGTTGGTCATTAGCGCCGAGGCGCGCTCCTCCGCGCTCGCTTTCGCCATCTTAAGCACGACGGACGTCGGCGCCTCGCCGGGGTCACCGTCGTAGGTGATCCCGACCTTGAACGCGTCGGAGAGGACGCCGCCTTCAAGGAAATTCGCCTCGTAGCTGGCGACCTTGGCGCCGAGGGTCTGCGACAGCCAATCTTCTGAGATCTCTCCGATCGTGCGCGGGAAGTCTTGGGCTATCACATCGTCCTTTCAGACGCCATTGATCAGTTGCGGAGCCGCACGCCGCGGGGCGCGTACGACAAGGAGGGTAGCGCGCCCGGTGCGGGATTGGTCAAGCGTCCAGACGAAGAGAAAGCCGCTCGCTCCGGGTTCCGGGGGCTGTTCTAGTAGCGAGCCATGACGTGTGTTGCAAAGTCGTCGAAGATCTTGCGGGCCGACGCCATCGGCGGCAGCAGCGTGACCTCGCGGAGCCCGGCTGCTTCGAGCTCGCGAAGTTGGTGGATGATTGCGTCTGGTTCCCCAATCAACCCGCCGGAGTGGCGGATCAGGTTGGGAGTCATCAGTTTTCGCTCCTCGGGCAGCAGATACGTGCAGTGCCCTTCGTGGATGCGCAGGTGACGACGCTCGGGCGGCTCGTCGATCTCCTCAACGTGCCGGAGATACTGTTCCCACTCGTCCCGCACCGCGTCCGGGATGAAGCCGTCTTGGCCCGTGAGCTGGTAGGCCTCATACCAATAGTGCAGTCCTGCGGCCACCATCGAGCCCACCTCGTCGATCACCCGGTCCGACTCCAGCGTCTCGCCGGGTTCCAAGACGCAAGAGAACGTCAGCGCCGCGGTGTGGAAGTCGTCCGGCAGCTGCCGGTCGACGCGCGCTGCGCCTTCTCGCATCCGATCGAGGCTGCCGAGTATCCGCTCCGTCGGTTCGTTGCCAGCGGAGATGCGGCCGTCGCCGTAGGCCCCAGCCGCGCGGAGGGCGAGGGGGCCGTTGGCGGCGACGTAGATTGGGATTTCGTGTTCGGTGTCGATGAAGCCGAGCTCCTGATGGAGGAAGCGAATATCGTGCGTTTCGCCATTCTTCGTGTAGGCCACCTCCTCACCGCGCAGGAGCCCGCGCACCACGCGCAGGTACTCGCGGAATTCCGGGGCCTTCACCGGGTCGAACCCCATCACCCGCATCGCTGTGTGCCCGGTGCCTATGGCAAGGAAGACGCGGCCCGGCGCCAGACGATTGATGGAGGCAATCGAGTGCGCGGTGACGGGAGCATCCCGCGTGCCCACGATGGCCACGCCCGTGCCCAAGCGAATTCGCGAGGTGTGCCAGGCGGCCAGTGCCAACACCGCGTAACAGTCAGACCAGATCATCTGCGAGTCCGGTACCCAGGCCGAGTCGTAGCCAAGGTTTTCGGCGTGGACAATCAGTTGCCAGTCGTCGATCTTGGTCGCGACCATGGCGCCAAACTTCATCGCCTGCTCCCGTCTCTAGGGTCGTCGCACCGCTGCGCTGCCACCCTCATGCCAGCGTAGTCTAGGGATTCGCTCAGTTCGTGCGGCCGCCCGGGGATGTGCGCAGCGAGGCGCGGGCGTCGCAAGGACCGCAGAGTCCGCCTCGACTAGTAGCGTGATTCAGGGATGGCAGGGTTCGGGAGCAGTGATGCTCAGTCAGCGTCGGGGGGCGGGTCGGCGGGACTCCAGGACATGTTGCGCCATTCCTCGACGATCTGTCCTTGCCGCAGGCGTGTAATGACGATGCCGTCGACCTGCACCCACTTACCGGTGGGCTGCGCACCCTGGAATGGTCCGGTGTGCCGGCTGCGCCCGACGATTTTGGTGACGACCTTGTCATCCTCCTCCGCCGTCATCTCGTCGATACGGAACGCGATGTCGGAGAATGCGGAACGGGTCGCCTCCGCGGCCTGCTTGATCCCTTCCAGGCCGACGAACCGTTCACCTGGCCCATGGAGGACGACATCCGCCGAGTAGATGGTCGCGAGGTCGGTGTCTGCCTCATCCAGGATCGGATGCGCGCCGAAGCGCTGTCGGACGACTTCAAGATTGGATTCGCGGGACATCGGTCGCTCTTCTCCTTCAGCAGTGCTTCATCCGATGGTAGCGCGCGCACTCCTTCGTGGAACGCGAGGGCGGAGCGCGCGGGCCGATCATCGACGCGCGGGACGCACAGGTCCGGAAGTTTGTTAGCGCCGAGGGATCAGGCTCGCGATCTGCCAGCGATCAGGCCCCTTCACCACGACGTATGACGCCTCGAACTCTTGATGCACGCTGCCGTCCACGTTTGAGCGCACGCAATGGCAGAGCACGAAGGCCGTGGTGGGGTTCAGCACGGTGATTTCGAAATCGCTGAGCAGAGAGTTGGCGTAGTCCGTGTCGCGAAGGGCCGCGACTCCTTCCGCGTAGCGAGCGTCGACCTCCTCCAGCGTCGTCAAGGCCAGTGCCGCGCCAGTCCCGAGAATCAGTACGGGGAGGTGCATCCAAGGACGCATCAAAGACGGATCGTTTTCATGATTGGCACGAACGAAGGTGTCGCTGTAGGCCTTCACATCGTGTTCGATCGCTGCCTGGAGTGTGGACAGGTCCTCGTTGGGCATGGGAGATCCTTTCCTAGTCGGGACGCTGACGGGGAACGGCGCGTGTTGCTAGTCCGCGCGATGGTCGCGGCGACCACTCACACCGGCAGACTCGTACACCCGGCCAACGACCAGGGCGAAGTCCTCTCAAGTATCGAGGACCCGCTGAATCGTCGCGAAGTCGGCGGCGTAGATGTCACGCGGCGGCCGGGTGTGGTTGAGACGGTCGAAGCCCGAGAGGAGCATCGTGGCACAGCGACGCAGCGCCGCCGGCAGGGGCCATACCGGTGTCTGCATCATCGCGCGGTACCCGTCTCTCATCGCTACGCGGTTCAGGCGTGAGCCTTGGCTTGTTCCAGCGCGTCCAGAATCGCCGCCGCGAGTCGCGCCGCGGAGGCGCGGTCGAGTTCCACCGCCACACGTGTCCCAACGCCGTCTTTCTCACTGACGAAATCGATGTTGAGCGCGTGGTCCAGTTGGGCATGGACGGGATGGTCGTAGGACACGTAGGCCTCTTCGAGATTGAACCATCCGTCCGGCCCCTTGCCGCTGCCTACCATCCCGATCTTGTCGGCAATCATCGTGCACATGAAGGTCGTCTTTCGTGTTCGTGGGGGCTGTGCCGGGGGCTTACGCCAGATGGGTGCCGAAGAAATCGAAGATCTTCGCCCAGCCCTCCACCGCAGGTTCGGCACGATACGCCGCGGGCCGATCGTAGTAGAAGAAGCCGTGTCCGGCGTTCGGGTACGTCGTGAAGTCATATGACTTATTGAGCCGCTGGAGTTCGGCCTCGTGTTGCGCCACCTGCTCCGGCGGGGGGCTCTGATCGTCTTCACCGAAGAGACCCAAGAGCGGCGCCGTGAGCTGTTCCGTCAGGTCGATGGGCGCCACGGGGCGCTTCTCGCTGAGATCGTCCGGACCCATCACCACGCCCCCGCCCCAACAATCCACGACGGCGTCGACGCCCTCGGACCGGCAAGCGACGAGGTACGCCTGTCGCCCTCCGGAGCACGTCCCCATCAGCCCCACCTTGCCGTTCGAGATAGGCAGCGACCGCAGATACGCCATGCAGGCTTCCGCGTCGCTCACCACCTGATCATCCGCCACGCCACCTTCAGCCCGGACCTTCGCCATGACATCGTCAGGTGATCCATGCGCGACGCGGCAGTAGAGGTCGGGCATGAGAGTGGCGTAGCCGTGATAGGCGTAGCGGCGCGCGGCCTCTTTGTACCATTCGTCCCAACCGGGCATATGGTGAAACAGCACGACTCCTGGGAAGGGGCCGGGGCCAAGAGGCCGAGCGAAGTAGGCATGAATCCGATCGCCAGCGGATTCCACCGTGATCGTTTCCGCCACCATGCCTTCGTATTGGTCCGTCTCGTACATCAAGTGCCTCCCGGGTTGCTTCAGGGCGCGGAGCGTACCACGCCAGTTCTGGCTGCGCAGTGCCGCCGCCGCGGTGAGGAGTGGGTCGGGACTTCGATTGGGCGGTGCGCTCGAGCAGGCCGGTTGGGACCCTGAGACCCCAGGTTTACGCGAGCTTTTGTAGGATCGCGTCCGGCGGCTCCAGGGTCGCTCCCGCCGCCAGCCTGCCGCGAGAGCGTGTGAGAGGTGGCGCGCGGCGCCCGATCGCCGCCTCAGCCCGATCGCCGCCTCAGCCCGAACGCCTAGCGGGCGGGCTGTGACCAGATCGTTGGCGTGTTCACCTCAATCCAGAACGCATCGCCAAAGTTCAGCGTCTGGAGTGTGTTGAGGGCGGCCGGCAAGGCGGTGTTGAAGGAGCGGAAGGTCCGGCTCGAGGCATCCCAGACGAGTACCTGTGTCGTGACGCCAGCAATCGCACCCAGTGCGTTGGTCAACACCGTGCCGTCGGGCCCGGTCCACATGGCGAGGTTCAGGCCCGCAGAGAGCGGCACAATCCGTGCCTCATCGAAATCTGGTTGGGTCCAGACGGCGCCGTTCGGATCCGCGATCTGAATCCAGAGAGCGTCTCCCAGCACGAGCTCACTCAGCGTATTGATGAACGCGGGCGCGTCTGGGTTGAAGCTGTAGAAGAATTGGTTCAAGGCGTTCCAGGTGAAGACACTATCGAAGGCGCCCTCCACGGTCGCCAGCGCGTCCTCGATCGGGGTCGCTCCCGTCCACCCGACAAGGTTGAGTCCGGCCTCCAACTCCACGATGCGGGACCCGCCGACCCGGGCGGTCCCCTGCAAGCCTCGCACCTCCACCGATTCGCCCCGGCCTTCAATCAGCAAGAGGCGAGGCGTGGCAGCCAGGACGATCGCGGGGACTCCATCCAGGAGGACGTCCGTGTCCAGGTTCTGGCCGAAGATCGCCGTGTTCCCGCCCACCGGGACGACGTTGTCGATGACGGGTGGGCTGCCGAGGAAGAAGAAGGCCATGCCGCTGTGCGCCACGCGGCCTGGGCGGCGATGCAGCGTGCTCGTAATAGTGATGTCGAGGACGCCATCGCCGTTGATGTCGGCGATCTCGGTGTCGCCACCGAAGCGTTCGCGGGGCTGCGAGCCGCCGTAGACCCGGGATACCTTGGTGCTGAGGTCGCCCGAGGTCAGCGGGCCAAGCACGACATAGGCAACGCCGCGCTCGTCGCTGGTCACCGGATTGCCGTAGAGGTCATCCGGGTGTCCTCCGGGGACGCCGAGCACGATGTCCAGCCAGCCATCACCATTGAGATCGGCCAGATCCACACCCAATCCCAAGTGTCCGTTCGGGATGCTCGTGATCGCGTCAGCCCAGTCCGCGCTGGGGTCGACCGTCAGGCCAGGTTGGTCGGGAATCCGTTCGGGGTCGACGAGGTAGAGCGTGGCGTCGGATCCTCTCTGGCTGCTGGCCGCGACGATCCAGACACAATCACTGCTGTCGCACGCGATATTCTGCGGCGCCTGGCTGCTTCGAAGCCCCGAGCCCGTAGACGCGGGCGGCCAGGCCAGCCCAACCGTGCGGTCCGTGGTGCCGAAGTACAGCAGATCAATTCCATCGTCGCGCACATCGAATCCGGGGCCCGGCTCAGGCGGCGGGCTCTCGTTCGAAAAGTCATCGTCGATGAAGAAGGGGTCACTCCAGTCCACGCGTCCACTGCCGCGCAGGCTGGTGATCGCCCTCGTCGAACCGTCGCTCGACGGTCTCGACAGCAGGAACTCACCGTCGAGGTCCACCACCAATCCGCCAACATCGAGAATGTCGAGGCCCTCAAGGAGGTCCGCGCCCGTGGGCAGACCGGGCGTCTCGATCGGCATGCCTGCCGATTCGAGGATCTCGCTGAGCGCGAGCAACGCGGTGCCGTCCGTCGTGATCAAGGCCAGTGTCGTCACCGCGTCTTTCCAGATCGATTCCTCGATCAGAACCGGTTCGCTGTATTGTCCGCCTTGCGCCAGGCGTTGCTGCACGATGTGTCCCATGGGGCTATGGACGAATGCAACGAGCGCGTTACCTTGCGCGTCCGTCCGGATCACCTGCCACGGACGCGAGCCAACCTGAGAGCCCTTCATCATCCCGGGGATCGTGATCCGACGTCCGCCGCTCGTCGCCAGTGGTAAGGGACCATCCCCGTGCAGGGAAAAGGGGTCGAAGTCATCCCCGAAGATGAGATCGTCCTGAGGGAAGAAGTCGATCTGGCCCGTGCCCCCCTCGGCGTTGGGGTCGCCCGCGGTGAACAGGTAGCCGCCGGTGATGACGCCACCGGTCGGGCTATCCCCTGAACCAGGGAGGTGGCTATCGAAATTGAAGAACGTTGGGCGATCGTTGACCAGGACCTCGCCGCGCTCGACGGCGTTTCGCAGGTCCGGCGAGACATCCTGACCTGGCAGCCCAGCGTTGGCGACGCTCGGCCCATCCACAATTCGGACGCCGGGCACGAAGTCCGGATCGAACGCGAAAAAGTTGCCAACGAAAGTGTTGTTGAGCTCAATGTCGTTGAGTAGCGGCGTGGGTCCGACGGCATGGACGCGGACCGGGTTTGGTGTGGCCCGCCATTGGTCCTCGTTGACGAACGGGACGAAGCTGTTGTCCCGCAGTTGAACATCGTTCGGATCCGGTGACGCGCTCGGATCGACGATCACGATGTCCACGACGTTCATGAAGGTGTTGTTGGTGATGTCGATATCGATCGTGAGGGTGCCGGATGTCGGATCTTCGGGCAGAGCAACATCCACACCAAGCAGGTTCGGGTTCGTCTCACCGAAGCTGTTCCCAGGAAGATTGACGTCGATGCGTCCGGTCGCCGGGCCGGTCCTGCCCGATTCCGTGAAGTCGCTGGTGCCCACGAGATTCACGGCGAGCCCGCGTGGGTTGTTGTCAAAGACGCTACTCCGCACCGTGACGCTCGTGCTGGCGGACGTGGCATCCGTGTTCCAGTGGTCGACCTTGGCGAAGCGGAAACCCGCGTCTCCGGACCCACTCAGATTGAGGTCGGAGAACGTGAACGTCCCGGCGCCGGAGTTCAACAGATCGATGCCGTTGCCGCCGGCTCCGGTCACGGTGACATCAGTCATGTTCATGGTCCCAGCGACACCATCGAACGCGAGGCCGTGCCACCCAGTCTCAGAGATCTCCAGGCCGGAGTAGGTGATGCTCCCCGACGTGTCGTTGATGCGGATGGCAGACGACCCCGCTTCGACCAGGCTGAGGCTGTCGAAGTGGAAGGTGCCGGATGAGTTTGAGATCTCAATCCCGGAGCTGGGATCCGGCCCCGGATCACCCGGTCCCGTGAACCGGCTATTCATGACCGTGAATGTGCCGTCCACACCGTCCAGGGCAATGCTTGTCGTGCCCTCGCCCGTCGTGACGTCAATGTCGTCGAACGTGAAGGTGCCGCTGGTGTTGTCGATCCGAATGACGTCCTCGCCGCCCTCTGCTTTGATCGCGAACCCCTTGAACGAGAATGTGTTGAGTCCGGGCTCGCTGGGTGCCTGGATCCGGAAGACCCCGGAGTCGCCACGAAGCTCGATGCCCATCCCATCGATGTCCAGGCCCTGCGTGAGATCGAGGGGGCCGTCGAGCGTGAATCTCTCCTCGAACACGTGCACACTGGTGACGGCCGCCGAATTCTGCGACCGGCACCTGACGTCAGGCAGCACCTACGAACAGGGTATGAACGACGCCGGGTTGCGCTGGGAGTTGCCACGCCTGGCTGTACTCTTCGAGATCGCGCCGACGGATGACAATCCTTTCGCCGCCGGGCTGGCGACGCGGGAAGAGCGGCTGGCAATTATTGAGGCGTTGGCGGCGTTCGCGCTGGATATCGACGCGGAGTACCTGGCGAACGTGCGGCAGCTGACGCCCGACGCGGCGTTTGTCGAGGATCAGGCGCGCGTGCTCGGGTTCGCGGAGGACACGCAGTCGTTGCACGAGGATTTGTTGGCTGCCGCGCAGGCGGGCGATTTCGTGGCGCTGATGCTATTGGAGGACGCGCTCCTTACCGCGGAGAGGACATTCTTCGTGGCCACTAGCGCGGCGACATGTGGACTTTTTGGGATCGGCGGGCCCGATGGGACGCCGTGCGGCCCGCCAGGCCCGCCGAGCGACGGGCCCACGGACGCGTATAGCGTGGCGCTGCTCAATCTCCAACGCGAGTTCGTGGGCGGGTCCGGACCGGACGGGATCGCGCCGTGGAACCCGCTACTGACGGACGCAGAGACGGCGTCAGTGCTGGGGACACTGGCGGAGCGGCGGGCGGCGTTTGCCAGGGAGGTGCTCGCGGCGCTGGAAGGGCTGGCGCCCAGCGCCGCGCAGGCCGACGACCACGCGATTCTGCTCAGTGTGCAGGCCGAGCTGGTTGAGATTGAGCAGGGGCTGGTGGACAGCTATGCGGCTGGGACGCTGGGCATTCTCGCCGCGGATGGGCCGGAGGTTGCGGCCTGGGTGGCGAATGCCTGTCGCCTGCCAAATGAGCTGTCGGCGGAGGGACTCGCGCTCATTGCCCCTCAGGCCGTTGATCTGGAGCCGCCGCCGCCGGGCGCGCCCCCCTACCCATTTGAGCGGATCGACGAGTGCTTCGCGGCGGCTTTGGGCTAGTCCGACCTGGGCGACTCGGACGTGAACGGCGAGGTGCAGCGGCCGCGCTTTGGGTTCGCCGGAACGCGCGTCCGCGGCTGCCGCCCCAGGTGCGAAGTCCGAAGTAGCGCGAATCCTGCGTTCATGTCGGTGTGGATCCGTCCCGCCGCGATGTAGGCTCCGCGTCTGGGGGCTGAATCATGTACATCGTGACCGACGAGAAATTCGAGTTTGAGTGGCCCGACGCGTCGATGGCGGATCTGACCTGGCACTGGGACCGGATGCATTGTCCCGCTCCACTGCCGCCCCTCGCCTCCGCCTTGGAGGACGCATGGACGACCGCCGCCTTCGGGGCAGAGTCCCTGCACGTGAATGGCTACAGCTACATGCCCGACGGCGGCGAAGCTCCTCCCGAACCAGGAGCCGACCACCCAATTGCGATGTCTCGGGCGATTGCGATCTGGGAAGAGGAGAGATTGCCCGAGGTGCGCGAGGTCGCGCGGTGGCTGCGAGACGATTCCTGGAAGGCCATGGGCGCGGTCGAGTTGGCGGGCCGACTGCCGGAGATCTACGCGGAGAACGCGCGTGCCTTCGCGCTGACGATGAAGTCCTACGACGATGTGGTGCCCGGCCTGACGGCTTGGCTGGAGTTTTGTGCCGAGCGATGGGGTCGCGATGGAGCGTCCCGCGGAATGACGATGTTGCAGGGCCACTCGAACGCCACCTTGGGGACGGGAGTGGCCTTGGAGGCGCTTGCTGACCAAATCGCCGGGTCGGAGTTGGGCGAGTTGCTGCTCGCGGGTCAGTTTGAGGCGGCGCGGACGCAGCCTGGCGCCGAAGAGTTCTGGTCGGCGTTCGATGCGTATCTCGCGGAGCAGGGCTGGCGCCTCCCAACCTGGATGGAGATTCACACGCAGACCTGGGCGGAGGATGAGTCCATCCCTCTCAGCATGATCCGGCAGTACTTGGCGAAACCCGAAGGCCGTCCCAGCGCCGCGGCGGCGAAGTCAGCGGACGTGCGCGCGGCCGCGATCGCGCGGGCGGAGGCAGATCTCGCCGACGAGGCCGGTCATTTGGAACGCCTGCGCACGCTGCGTGAAGGAGCGACGGGGTATATCGCGGTGGTCGAGGGTCGGGCTTTGTACCAACAAATGCTGACCGGAAGTGTACGCGTGCCACTGCTCGCGCTGGCGAGGCAACTGGTGGAGACCGGATCACTGCGGCAGCCAGACGACATCTTCTTTCTGACCGTGGAGGAGGTTCAGGGGGCCACGACAGATCCCGACTTCGATATGCGGGCTGAGGTGATGACGCGTCGGGAGCAGTTCAATCGCTGGAGCCAGTTGATCCCACCGCTGACGCTGGGGGCGCCACCCGGACCGCCGTCTCCAATCGGGATGCTGATGTCCGGCAAGGGCCTCCGGCCGAGCGAGGACTCCAGCGTTATCAAGGGCTTCGCCGCGTCCGCCGGTACGGTGCAGGGGATCGCCCGCGTGATCAGCGATCCGCGGGAGCTAGGTCGCCTGGAGGCTGGCGACATCCTCGTCTGTCGGTTCACGGCGCCGACGTGGACTCCCGCCTTCGCAGTGGCCGCGGCGGTAGTCACCGACGCAGGCGGCATCTTGTCCCACGCAGCGATAGCGGCGCGGGAGTACGCGCTTCCGGCGGTCGTTGGGACGGGCGTGGGGACTGAGCAGATCGCGGATGGCTCGCGGATCACCGTCGACGGCGGGCAAGGGCTCGTGCGCTTGGAGTCGTAGGACGCCGGGGTGAATCAGAGCCGCTCGCCAACTTCGAAGCGGTTGATCAAGCGCGTGCCGAACCAGACGGAGAGTACCACGAGGATGACGGTGGCCACCGCTGCGGCGCCGCCGCTGAGGTCGGCATCGAGTGCCGCATCGGGGGCGCTGCTGACGAGGTCCGCGAGTCCCAGCATGTATTGGCGGATCGAGATCCAACGGGTCCCGTCGAAAAACGTCGGGACGATCGCCTCCCAGACGAAGACGTAGACGAGGCCGGCGAGGAGGGCACGGCTGGTGCGTATGCTGAGCGCGACGAACAGCGCGGAATAGGCGAGCGCACCCACGGCGACGGCCAAGACGAAGCCCGCCGTAAGCCCGTACGGATCGTCGCCACCGAGGCTGATCAGCGACGCGATCAACGTTGCCGGCAAGGTCAAGGCCAGCGTGGCGGCGGTCGCGACACCGATCTTGACGAGGAGGATGCGCCAGCGCTCAATGGGCTTGGTGAGGAGATAGATGGCCGTCCCATCTTCGATCTCCGCCCCCAGCGCGGCCGTGCCGAACACCAGTGCGATGAGCGGCAGCACGACCGCCAAGACCAGGTTGTCGAGCATTTCGGGAGTGAACTCCACCGGCGGCGGATCCATGTGATCTCCCGCGAAGCGGTAGAGGATGGCCACGAAGATGGGGATCAGGCCAAGGAGGGCGAGGAAGAGGGCGCGGCGCCGCCCCGCAAGCTGGCGGGCGGTAAGGAGGATGAGGGCGCGGGTCATTTTCGCACCAGATAGGAGAAGACGCTCTCCAAGGACTCGTCGGAAGGGCGGAGTTCGTTCAGGGTGACGCCGCTGCGGTGGATGATCCCGGCGATCGCGGCGGAGAAGGCGCTGAAGTCTGTGGTGCGGACCTCCAGGCCGGAGGCGGAATCGATGGAGACGGCGGCGACGTACGGCTCCTTGAACAGCTCCGACGCGAGGAGCCGGTCGTCGCTAGAACGCACGGCGAAGGTGTGGGGGCGATCCGTCATCAAGCGCCGGATCTCGTGGAAGTTGCCGGCCGCCGCGAGCCGGCCGTTGAGGATCACCAACACTTCGTCGGCGATGCGTTCTACCTCCTCCAAGATGTGCGAGGAGAAGACGATCGTGCGCCCTTCCGCCGCGAGACGGCGAAGCAACTGCATGAGGTGGATCCGGAGCCGCGGGTCGGTGCCATTGAACGGCTCGTCCAGGATCAGCAGTTCGGGATCGTGGACGAGGCTTGCCGCGATTTTCGCGCGCTGTCGCATGCCCTTGGAATAGCCGCGCATGGGCCGGTCCTGCGCCTCCCCTAGTTCGACTCGATCCAAGGCGAGACGTGCAGCCGCTTCTGGGTCCGGTAGTCGATGCAGCCGGGCGCTGATCGTGACGAATTCGCGAGCGGTCAGGAAGGGGTAGACGGCCTCGCTCTCAGGAACCAGGCCGAGCCGCGTGAAGAGGTCGGGATGATCCCAGGCTGACTCGCCGAAGACCAGGACCTCTCCCGAAGAAGGCTGGAGGAAGCCTGACATGAGATGCAGCAGTGTCGACTTGCCGGCGCCGTTCGGTCCCAGAATCCCGGTGACGCCGGGCTGGAAGTCGAACGAGATGTCGTTAATCGCGACGACGTTCCCATACCAGCGGGTGATCCCATCGAGGCGGATTACCGGCCCTGGGATCGGGTTTCCGGATGGACCGCTCGTTCGGTCGTCGGTCGTCGTCATGCCGGGCTCCGGAAGCGCCGGAAGGCGAGCGCACTCGCGACGCCGGTGTAGACGAAGGCGACGATCACATAGAGCCAGCTGGGCAGGTCGACGAAGGCGAGAACTTCGTCGGCCCCGCCCCCTTCGAACCTGAAGCTTACGGGCGGGAAGGCATCGAAGAGGAAGAGGGTGAAGCCGCGCATCACGTGGGCGGGGGAAAGCAGAACGATGTACCCAGCCCCGTCGCTTTCCGTCACGTCGATGACGATCTGAGTAACCACGAACGGGACGACGAAGACGATCAGCACCGTGATCAGCGCGAAGGAGCGGCGTTCCGCGTAGGCGGCGCAAGCGATGCCGATGCTGCCGAACATGATGCAGACCAGAAGGCCGCTGGCGAGGATGGGAGCGAAGTCTTCGCCGTTGGCCTTCGCCCAATCGATCGCGTCCGAAGCACCCAGCCAGTTCCCGGCGAACATGACCGTCTGGGGCAGGACCGTGACCGTGAGCAAGGCAGTGACGAGGGCGGCGAGCTTGGCGGCGGCGTAGTCGCCCCGCTGGATGGGACGCGAGAAGTACAGCGAGAGCGTGCCCTGGCGCCGATCATTGCCGACGAGGTCGGAGCTGAGCCCGGCCACGAAGAGAATGATGATGACCTGAATAAAGCCAAAATACTCATGCGGTTGAACGAACTCGAACTCGTCGATGGGGACGACCGCCGCCAGGATCACCTGCACGACGGCCGGGATGAAGGCGAGGATCACCAGGCCGAAGGCGAGCACCTTGGGTAAAGCGCCGCGTCCGATTCCGAAGGCGTTGCGCAGACTGAGAACGTAGAGCGACCAGATCGCGAAGCGGCGGCCGAGGCGCTCGCCCTCGTACGGCTGGTAGCCAATGTCGTAGATAGCGCCGCGCGGCGCGGGATCGGTCGTCATGAGGCCGACTCCTCGCGGGATGGCTCGGTGTCGTGACTCGTGCTGGCGCCGGAATCTGGATCCAGGAACAACTCCTCCAAGCGACGGCGGCGTTGCTCCATTCTGATCAGCGGCAGACCCAACCCCGCGATGGTTTCGATGACCAAATCTCGCGCCCAGCTGAGGCGTTCGCCTTCCACTTCCACTTCAAGCTGGCGGGCGCTGGCCGTCGTGGCGTCGACGGTCGTAGGCAGACCCCGCTCCGTGAGCAGAGCCGCGAGGCGGTCGGCGCCGGACTCGACCTCGATGTGGAGGACGCTCGTGACGTCGGTCAGCTCCGCGATCGTGCCGGCGCGGACGAGCTGGCCGTCCTCAATCACGATCAGGCGCTCGCAGATCCGCTCGATCTCGCTGAGCAGGTGCGAGGACATGACGATGGAGATGCCGAACTCGTGCCCCGTGCGCTCGACGAGATCCAACATCTCGTCGCGGCCCTCAGGATCGAGGCCGTTCGTGGGTTCGTCCAGGAAGAGGAGACGAGGATCGTGGACCAGGGCCTGAGCCAACTTGACGCGCTGCTTCATGCCCGTGGAGTAGCCGCTGATTTGGCGGTAGCGCTCTTCGAAGAGGCCGACGTGACGCAGCGTTTCGGCGCTGCGTTCGCGTGCGACGGCGGCAGGGATGCCGCTCATCCGAGCCATGTGGACGACGAAGTTCGAGGCTGAGATATCACCCGGCAGGCAGTCGTGCTCCGGCAGGTAGCCGACCAGTTCCCGGATCGCCAGCCCTTCGCGTGCCGCGTTGAGTCCGAACACCTGCGCCCGGCCGCTCGTGGGGGCGACGAGGCCGAGCAGGATCTTGATGAATGTGCTCTTGCCCGCGCCGTTGGGTCCAACAAGACCGATGATCCCAGGCTCGACCTGCAGTGTGAGGTCGTCCAGCGCTGTGATTGCCCCGTAGTGCTTACTGAGGCTCTCGGTCTCGATCAGCACGGACAGTTCGCCATGCGCATAGGGTACTCGACGGTCCGGCCCCGCCAGTGAGACCTAGGCTGCCCTCAGGTCACCCGATCCACCGGCGATCGTCCGGCGCATCGACATCGGCGATGACTGGAATCGTCCGCGACGGAACGAGCGGTTGTCTAGGCCAGGACGAACCCTTCGTACCCGTTGGCAACCACCGCTTCGCACTTCTCTACGTACTGCGGGTAGCCGGGGAGTGGCATGAAGACGCGCGTCTTGCCCTCCACGTTGGCGCCCAGATACCAGGAGTTGCAGCGCGGATCGACGAAGACCGTGCCCTCGACCACGCTGTTGACGTGATCCACCCAGGCATCCTGGGCCTCCAGGGTCGCTTCGATGGTCTGGCGTCCCAGCTCACTCATGTGCGTCATGCAGTCCGTAATGAAGTTCACGTGTTGCTCGATGCCCGTGATCATGTTGGCGAGGACGGAAGGGCTGCCGGGCCCCGTGATCGTGAACAGGTTGGGGAAGCCCACGACTCCCAGTCCCAAGTAGGTGCGCGGACCGGCGGCCCAGGCATCGTGGAGCGGTTCGCCGCCGCGTCCGCGGATGTCGATCCGGAGCAGCGCGCCGGTCATCGCGTCGAACCCGGTGGCATAGACGATGATGTCGAACTCGTGCTCGGCATCGGTGGTCCGGATTCCCGTGGCAGTGATCTCCTCAATGGGCGCGGAGCGGGCGTCGAGGAGATTCACATTGGGCCGATTGAAGGCTTGGTAGTAGCCGCTGTCGATGACCATGCGCTTGCAGCCAATGGGAATCTCGGGCGAGAGAAGAGCCGCCGTGGCCTCGTCCTGGACCGTCTCGCGGATCTTACCGCGGACGAAATCGGCGGCGATGGTGTTGGCCTCTGGCGTCAGTGCCAGGTCTGGGTAGCTCTGCATGAAGGTAAAGCCACCCAGAGTCCAAGCGTTTTCCAGGACGGCCTCGCGTTCCTCGACAGTAGCGTCAAGGACGGACTCCTCCGTTCCCTTTGGCCAACGTCCGCCCAGGGCCGCGGGACGTTGTGCGTTGATTTCGCGCAACTCGGTGTAGTGCGCTTTGACGTCGGCGACCTCCGCCGGGTCGAGAGGGCTGTTGTCCGAGGGGAGGGAGAAGCTCGGCGTCCGTTGGAAGACCGTGACCGACTTCGCCGTCTCGGCAATGACCGGCGTGGCCTGGATGCCCGACGAGCCGGTGCCAACGATGGCGACGCTCTTGCCGCTGAAGTCGATCTCGTCCTTCGGCCAGAGGCCCGTGTGATAGCTCTCGCCTTTGAACGTATCGGTGCCGGGAAAGTCGGGCATGATCGGGGAGGAGAGGCAGCCGGTGCCCATGACCAGGAATTGCGCGGAGACGCGGTCGCCTTGGTCAGTCTCCACGATCCAGCGATTGCTCGTCTCGTCGAAGCTCGCGGCGGTCACCCGCGTGTCGAACTGGATATCTTCGCGCAGGTCGAAACGGTCGGCGACGTGGTTGGCGTACTTCTCGATCTCCGGTTGGGTGGAGTACCGCTCGGTCCAGTCCCACTCTTGTTCCAGGTCGTTGTCGAAGGAATAGCAATACTCAAGACTCTCCACATCGCAGCGGGCGCCCGGGTAACGGTTCCAGTACCAAGTCCCGCCAACACCGCTGCCGGCCTCGAAGACGCGGGCGGCGCGCTGGTCCTGATGCATCCGATGCAGCATGTACAGGCCTGCAAAACCAGCGCCAACAATTGCGACATCCAGTTCGAGGGTGGGTTGGTCAGACATCGGCAGCTCTCCTTGAATCGGGACTGGGAAGAGGCCCCCAAGGCTCCGCGAACCGCCCGCTGATTCGCCGATCTAGGTCGAATAATACGGCGTGACCGAAATATTGGCTAGGGCGTCAGGTCAACCCAGCGGGTCGATGGGAGCCGGAGTTCAGCCGCCAGCGGGGTCGTAACTGCCAGTGGCGGAAAAGGCGATGACGTTGCCGTCCTTGTCTCTGACGGTGATCTCCACTCGGTCCCAGAGGAAGAGGTCTTCAATCGGCAGGCTGCACCAGTTGGGGTCGTTGGGGTCAGCGCAAACAACGGCCGGGTCACCGTCGAGTTCGAAGCTACGGACGACATCGTCCGCGCGGTCGTTGCTGAGCCGAATCGTGATCATGAGCGGGAAGAGGGGGGGCAGGGGACTGTCGGCGTGTACGAGCAGCTCGAAGTCTTCCCCTTGCGGGATGGTTTGGCTGTACTGGCCACCTCCGGCGGAGCTGAAGAACGAGATCGAGCTGGAGAGTCCGATGCAGGTACCCGTAACGAATGCATCCACATCCGGTACCTGGATAGAAGAGCCCGGGCCTGGCGTGACGTCCTCCAGCACTGGGAGGGAGACCTGGGTCATGAAGAGGATGACGAAGTCACCGGCACCATCGCAGCTAAAGGTCTGACGGACATCGATAGGGATCGTGGTGCTCGCGAAGAACGGGACGATGCGTGGGCCGCTGACACGGGTGACCGCGCCTGTGAGCACACGAAACGGAACGTCGGGCAGAACCGGCCCCCACCTGCTAGCGGGGTCGACGACGACACGGACATCGCGGAGTGTGAGCTCGTCGCTGGGATTCGGACCCTCCTCCCGGCCAAACGCGGTAGCGGGACCATCGAAGCTGGCATCGACACTGATCGTGACCGACGCGTCGAACCGGGTACCCACCAGGATCTCGCCGACACTCTGTCCCTCGGCGGTAACCAGGTTGGGATGGGTGATGAGCCAAAACAAGGAGAAGTGCTCGATCTCCGCGGACACCGTCATCGTTTCGCCGTCAGTCGTGCTCAGCGAAAGATCCGGGACGAGCTCGAATTCGTCACCCGTGCTGAGCAGGCCGAAGAGTTGCGTCTCGCCGCTGACCGGGAGCGTTGTCGTGATCGTCACGGGGGCGCCGAACTGGAGACCGGACGGTTGCAGATCGAGGCCCAAGACGATGTTTGGCGCCTGGTGAGCCACCGCCAGGAAAGCGTGTGACTGGGTAATATCGGCGACCTGAATCGACTCGGGATCGACGCCCGAGGGAAGAGCGCCGCGGAGGATCGTCAGAGTGACGTCGCTACCGAGCAGCGCCCGGACGACCGGCGCCGGCGCGGCTGGCTGGGTCCAGGTCGCCGCGGATTCCATGAATGCCCAGAATCCGTCCCCGTACCTGAGGGGTTCAAGATCGTTGATGAAGGCGGGGCGGGAGGGGCCGAATGAGGTGAAGCGCGAAGTCTGCGGATTGAAGCGGAAGCCAGCGCCGAGGCTGGCGGAGATGTCCTGGAATGCGGTGGCGGGGTCGAGACCGGAGGGGCCGGTCCAGGCGAGCAGGTTGAACCCCGCACGCAAGTCGAGCGAACCAGGATCCTCGATCACGGGCTGCTCCCAGCTCCTGGGGGCGGTCATGCGGATCCAGAGCGCTTGACCCTGTCTGAGTTCCGTCAGGGTGTTGAGGGCGGCTGGAACGGAGGCATTCCAGGTAGCGAAGGATTGCGTCACGGCATCGAACGTCGCGACGCCGTCGACGCTATCGCCGAGCCCTCCGATCGCGACATCGAGAGGAGTGGTGGGGCCCGCCCAGCCAACGAGATCCCAGCCCAGGGAGAGATTGATGACTAGCATGGCCGGTTCTTGGGCGTGTGCACGGGAGGGGAGTGAGTTGGGTGCGAGGGTGAAGATTGCAGCGAGGAGGAGGGGAAGGAGGAGGAGAGTTCTCGGGCGCATGCGGAGTACTCCGGAGTGGGCTGCGATTCGCTTTTCTTGGAGACCGAGGCGCAGGAAGCCAAGGCCCGGATGCCGAAGGAATAGTACATCGCGGTAGTTGGCGTGGACGATGGATGTGCTCGGCTGCCCCCCCCCTAGCGATCGTTGCCAGCGGCGACGACCCGTGCCGTGGCTGTCTAGGCTTCAGCAACGGGAGTCGATCCCTTTGCGCACGGACGCCTAGCCTCCTCTTTGGCTCAACTGCACTCTTTGGCTCAAAACACGCGCTGCGCTTAGTATTGGGCCCGGCGCGCTTTGGGCGCGCCGAATCCCGATGACCCCAAACAGCGACAAGGACACGACTCATGGCTGCTCTGCTCGAACTGACCACGGACGAACTGCTGACGACGACTCGCGCGGTGCGGAAGCGGCTGGACTACGACCGGCTCGTGGACCTGGAGTTGGTCAAGGAGTGTCTGGAGATCGGTCTGCAAGCGCCGAGTGGCTCGAACGCGCAAAGCTGGCATTTCCTCGTGGTGACCGATCCCGATAAGAAAGAGAAGATTGGCCGCCTCTATCAGGAGGTCTGGGAGTGGTACAAGACATTGCCGGGTTCGGCGCATGGGCTCGCCGCCGTGGCCCCCGACAATGAGAAGAAGGTCGCGGACGCCGTAGTCGCGTCAGCCAATCACCTGGCGGAGAACATGCATCGTGTGCCCGTGATGGTCATCCCCTGCATCAAGGGTCGGCTCGATGAAACGCCCCCGGAAGCGGCGACGCTGGCCTGGACCGGTTCCCTCGGCTCGCTGTTCCCGAGCGTGTGGAGCTTCATGCTGGCAGGACGGTCGCGAGGTCTGGGCACCTGCTGGACGTCGTTGCACCTGCGCAAGGAGAAGGAGATCGCCGAGATCCTGGGCGTCCCCTACGAAGAGGTGACCCAGACCGCGTTGATCTCCGTGGGGCACACCATCGGCGACAAGTTCAAGCCCACCACGCGTCGACCACTGGGCGGCGCCTTGCACGTCAACGGCTGGTAGTTCGTTGGAGGGGCAGCGATCGAGAAGCGCCGCCCCTGCACGCTCGTCTCAGCTCGCTGGGCGGAACTTGACCAGGGTCCAGTCGTCCGCAACATCGTCGAAGACCGCTTCGACGCGCATGTCGATGGCCAGCCCGTCCGGGATCTCGCAGTCGACGATGTTCGTGATCATCCGGATGCCTTCGTCGAGCTGCACGATCGCATAGGCGTACGGGACGTCCTCGTTGAAGGCGGGATTCATCGGCTGCCGGACAACGGTGAAGGTGTGCAGCCGGCCGCGGCCTGTCACCTGTTCCCAATCCCAATCCGGGCGAAGACAGACGGGGCAGACCTCGCGCGGGTACCAGAAGAACTGGTTGCAGAACTTGCAGCGCGGGATCGTCAGCTCGTGGCGCTTGGCCGCCTCCCAGAAGGGACGGGTGAGCTCTTCCTGTTCGGGGCGTGGCAGCGGCTTGTCGTAGTCAGCCATGGTCCGGCCTGTCCTTATCTCTCGCCTGGATTAGAGGGTGGCGCTCGAACCGAGCACCAGCGTGGTCATCACGCTTGCGGTGCCCCCTCAACCATTCACCATGCAGAGGTCGCTCTTCTCCACCTGCCTCTCCCCGGCCCGACCCATGATCTGCCGCGTCGCCTCCACCACATGGCGGAAGCCGCCGGCCAGGCCGGGCTGCCCCGCCCCGATCTGCCCGCCGTCCGTATTGATCGGGAACTCGCCCTTGTAGGTCGTATCGGTCGACTCGTAGAAGTTGCCGATTTCGCCCTTGGGGACCAGGCCCGCGTCTTCCAACGTGAGCATGACAAGGACGGTGTAGCAGTCATAGAACTCGGCGAACTCAATGTCCGAGGCGTTGTACTGGGCCATCTGCAGCGCCTTCGGGGCGGTCATCACGACCGGCGTCGTCGTGATGTCGTCGTCCTGCCAGATGACATCGTGGCGGACGGCGGGACCGGAGGCCCCCAGCAGGTAGACGGGCGGGTTGGGCAGCGCGCGGGCCCGCTCCGCCGTCGTCACGATGACCGCCGCTGCCCCCGAGCAGGGCATGACCGACTCCAACAGGTGGATGGGGTCATTGGTGTACCGCGAGTTGAGCACGTCCTCAGTTGTCACCGGCTTCTCGAACCAGACAGCGTTTTCGTTGGCAGCGGCATTGAAGCGCTCGTCGGATGCGCACTTGGCGAACTGCTCGTCGGTGGCGCCGTACTCGTACATGTAGCGCTCTTTGATCAGGCCGTAGCCCCCATTCGCGGCGATGACCGGCCCGAAGGGCGACTCCCACTCGGAGGCCCGGGATGGGGCGCCGGGTCGTCGAGCTTGGGATTCGCCGCGCAGACGGGAGCTGCCCCGGGGCCGCGACTCGCCGAAGACGCAAAGCACGTAGTTGGCCATCCCCGCCGAGACGACCGCCCCCGCTGTCGCGATGGCCGAGCAGCCGCTGGCGCCGTGCGCCGTCATCGAAGTCGTGTAGTTGGGCTTGATCTGGAGATACTCGCAGACGGTGATCGAGTTGATGCCCTCGGTGGTGATGAGCCCATCGATGTCGTCCTTGCGCAGTCCGGCATCGAGGATGGCGCCGCGCGCCGCCTCGGCCATTAGACCCAAGACGGATCGGCCCGGGTACTCCTTCTGCGTGGGCAGTTCGAAGAATCCTGCAATGGCGGCTTCGCCTCGGATGCTCATCGGGTCGCTCCATTCCAAGCGGTCGCGAGGTCCATTCGCGCGACGCGTCGGCAGACTAGCGGGCTGAAGCCAGGCTGAGAAGGCCATGTTCCCGCCCAGAGCTAGTCGGAGGCCAGCCGGACCTTATCGTCGAGCGTGCCGGTGATGCCCGCCTCGACCAACGCCTCGTATTCGTCGTCGTGGATACCAAGCTCCTCGCGCAGGATTTCGCGGCTGTGCTCGCCGACGCAGGGCGAAGGCCGCAGCGGAGACGACGGCGCGGCCGAGAATCGCCAGGGCCGACCGGGGAGCCAGGTGGGACCCGCCTCGGGATGGTCAATGCGCGACACGAAGCCCGCTTCCACGAAGTACGGATCGGGGCGGCTGTACAGCTCGTACAGCGGCACGACCCTCGCCGCCGCGACGCCGATCGCACAAAGTGCCTCCTCAGCCTCGTTTACGTCTTGCCTCAGGCACCAGGTGGCGAGGATCTCGTCGAGCGCCACCTCATGCGCCTTGCGATCGGCCATCGATCGGAAGCGAGGGTCAGTGACGAGATCGGCCAGGCCCATATGCGCAGCCAAGGCGCGCCATGCCTCGTCGCTTTCGGCGGCAAGGGCCAGCCATTCGCCGTCGCGGGCTTCGAAGTTGTTGTGCGGCGCGATGCGTGGATGGTGGTTCCCACCAGGGCGCGGCATCGAGCCCGTCGCGTCGTACTCGGTGATCGCGTCGCCGCAGACCGTGGCGACGGCCTCCAGCATCGCGAGGTCGATGCGCTGCGGCTCCCCGCTTTGATCGCGTTGGTGCAGGGCGGCGAGGACGGAGGCGGCCCAGAAGTATCCCGCCACGGGGTCTGGATAGAGGCCGCCGGTGTTCATGCCGGGGTCCCCTTCGTAGCCATGGAGGGATGACAGGCTGGACATCGGTTCGGTCGTGGCGCCGTTCGCGGGGTATTCGCGGTAGGGGCCTTCAGTGCCGTAGCCCGAGATCGATGCCAGGATCATGCCGGGGCGCTTGGCCTGCAGCGTGTCGAGGGTGATGCCCCAAGCGGGGAGGACAGTGGGCCGGAAGTTCTCGGCCAGGATGTCGAAGCCAGGCACGAGATCCCAGAAGAGCTCCATACCGCGCTTGCTGCGGAGGTCGAGTGTGAGTTCCCGTTTGTTCAGATTGACCGAGTTGTAGAGCCCCTGCGTGTTCGCTGCGTGCTGGGTGCGCGACGCATCGGTGAGCGCCTTGGGCACCCGTTGCCGGACGTTGCGCCAGACATCGATGCGGTGCAGCGCGCCAAGTTGGACGACATCCGCGCCGAGCAGAGCCAGAATCTCCGTGCCGAAAGTCCCGGACCAGGCCTGCGCGAAGCTGAGCACGCGCACGCCGCTGAGTGGTCCCTCGGCGAGTGCAGCTGCAGAGAGCGGAGCGGGTTTCTGGCCGACCCGTGTCGGGCGAGGCGGCTCGCCGCGCAAGGCAGAGGCGTGCGCGTTGAGCCGTGGTGCGGATTGCTTGAACTGCCACGGCGACGGCGAGAGCTTGGCGGGCGCGCCAGCCGTGCGGACCGGGCGGCCTTCGATCTGCGTTTCGATCAGGAAGCCGCGCGCCGCGAGTTGAGAGTCGTTGACGATGTCGTCGATCGTTTGCACGCACCCGACGACGCAGCGCAACTGGGCAAGGGCGTGAAAGACCGGCCAGCGTTCCAACGATTGCAGTTGGGACGCCGTGCCCGCGACGACGCCGGTGAGGTCTTGGGAGTGCCGCCCCCAGTCGGGGATCAGGTTCGGCTGCTCGCCCAGCTCGGGCAGCTGGAGCACCTGCATGGCGTCGGTCCAGTTGTGGAAGTCGCCAAAACCGAAGTGCATCTGGCCGTCCGCGGCGGAGTAGAGCGGGCCGGGTTCGCCTCGCACACGCCCGCCGGAAGGACCGCGACTCCAACCGATCCCTTCGTAGATGGCGGCGATCCCCCAGGGATGAACGGTCAGCGCGAATGCTTCGACCTCACTGATGTCGACCAGTTCACTGTCGCCGTGATCGCGACGTCGCAGCGCGGCGGCAGCGGCGATGTAGCCCGCCACGCCGCCGATGTAGCCGCTCTGCCGTCCCGGCATCTGCAGCGGCGGTTCGTCCTTGTAGCCATTGATGTAAGACCAGCCGCTGCGGGCGCTGGCCGTGAGGTTGTTTCCCGGCCGGCCAGCGAGCGGACCCGTGAGTCCGTGCGGGGTGATCGAGAGATGGACGGAGTCGGCCCGACGGCTGGCAAGAACATCCGAAAAGGCAGGCGCGAACGGCGCTACTCCAATTGGATCGGCCGTCGTGATGATCACGTCCGCGTCGGAGATCAGGTCGGCGAGTCGTTCGGGCGCGTCCACGACGAGCGAGCGCTTGTTCCAGTTCGCGTAGGCGTGCAGTGCGGAGCGCTCTGGGCCGGGTTGGTTGTCGAGAAAGGGGGGCTCAGCGCGGAGGGGATGTCCCTGGGGTGGTTCGGCAAGGATGACGTCCGCGCCGTAGTCCCCGAAGAGGCGCGCGGCGAAAGCGCCGGACAGCCGGTCGGACAGATCGAGCACGCGCACGTTTTCGAAGGGGCGGGCCATGCTGATCCCTGCGGGGAGCTGCTTCATCAAGGCTGAGAATGGAGGTTACCATCGACTCCCGCCCATCGCCCTCGTCGGCCCGGTCACTCGACCGCGTCGCTCGATCTGAGGACCAAGCGAGAGAGACGACCGATGACGTTGACCAAGGTGCTGATCGCGAACCGAGGTGAGATCGCGATCCGCGTGGCGCGGGCCGCCGCCGAGTTGGGACTGGAGACCGTGGCGGTGTACTCCGAGGATGATGCGTCCTCGCTGCATGTCGACGCCGCCGACGAGGCAGTGGGGCTGAGTGGAAGTGGGTCGGCAGCCTATTTGCATATGGCGGGGATCGTGGAGGCGGCCGTGACGGCGGGCTGCGATGCGATCCATCCCGGCTACGGCTTCTTGGCGGAGAACTCCGCGTTGGCACGGGCCTGCGGGGAAGCGGGCCTTGTGTTCGTGGGGCCGTCGGTTGAGTCGCTGGACCTGTTTGGAGACAAGACGCGGGCGCGGGCGCTGGCGGAGGCCCAGGGGATTCCCGTACTTGCGGGCAGCAATGAGGGGGTCAGCGAGGATGAGGCGGCGCGATTCTTCGACGAGCTTGGAACCGGCAGCGGCATGATGATTAAGGCCGTGGGTGGCGGCGGTGGGCGAGGGATGCGCGTGGTGCGCGACGAGGGGGAGGTGGCGGAGGCGTATGCGCGGGCGCGGTCGGAGGCGGGAGCGGCCTTCGGCAACGACGCCGTGTACGTGGAGCACCTCGTGGAGGGGGCGCGCCACATTGAGGTGCAGATCGTTGGTGATGCGACTGGCGCCGTCAGTCATCTGGGGGAGCGGGAGTGCAGTGTTCAACGTCGACATCAAAAGCTGATCGAGGTCGCGCCGAGTCCGACCCTGAAGCGCGGCTTGCGGGAACGGATCACGGCGGCGGCAGTCCAGCTTGGCGGAGCGGCGGCGTATAGCGGAGTCGGGACTGTGGAGTTCTTGGTGGGGGATCAGATCGACGGGGGCTTCGCGTTCATAGAGCTCAATGCCCGGCTTCAGGTGGAGCACACGGTGACGGAGGAGGTGATCGGGGTCGATTTGGTGCAGACCCAACTGCGGATCGCGGGTGGAAGGACACTGGCGGAGATGGGGCTGGAGCAGGCGTCGATCCCGGCGCCGCGGGGCTTCGCGATCCAGGCGCGGGTCAATACCGAACGGCTGAATCGAGACGGAAGCCTGCAGCCGACGGGCGGCGTGCTGCGCCGCTTTGCGCCGCCGTCGGGTCCGGGGGTGCGGGTGGATACCTACGGCTACGCGGGTTACGCGACAAACCCAAACTTCGACTCCTTGCTGGCGAAGGTGATCGGACACTCTGTCTCCGAAGAGTTCGAGCAGGCGGTTCGCCGCACAGCGCGGGCGCTGAACGAGTTTCAGATCGAGGGGGTGGGGACGAATCTCGATCTGCTGCGGCGGATCTTGGGACATGAGGATTTCTTGTCGGGGGCGGTGCACACCCAATGGCTCGAAGGACAGCTTGAGAGCCTCGTCGTCGATGAGGCGAGCGAGGAGATCGGAGACGTGCGGACGAGGAAGGCCGGGGCGGCCGTCGACGCACGCGATCCATTGGCGTCGCTGGACTACTTCCGAACTGGGGAGAGGACGCGGGCTGGGGAGACGACGCAGCAGGTCGTGGGACCGCCGAACACCAACGCGGTCCCGGCGCCGCTGCAAGGCACGGTGACCGAAATATTGGCGGCGGAGGGCGAGACGGTACGCGAGGGCGAAGTCGTCTTCATCATGAGCGCCTTGAAGATGGAGCACGTGGTCAAGGCCGCGCTGGGGGGCATAGTGCGGCAGTTGTCCGTCTCGGTGGGCGACGTCGTCTATGAGGGGCACCCGCTGGCGTTCATAGAGCCCGCCGATGTCGGTGAGCGTGTGGAAGACGACGCGGGGGAGGTCGACCTCGACTACATCCGGCCCGACCTGCAAGCGCTGTTCGACCGAAGGCAGTTCACGCTCGACGCCAACCGCCCCGCCGCCGTCGAGCGTCGCCACAGCCGAGGTCGGCTCACCGTGCGGGAGAACATCGAACAGTTGATCGACCCGGGGACCTGGGTGGAGTACGGGGCGTTGGCGACCGCCGGCCAGCGCCGCCGCCGGTCGATCGAAGAGCTGCGGGAGAAGTCGCCCGCGGATGGGCTGGTGGCGGGAATCGGATCAGTGAACGGCGCTCTCTTCGACGAGCAGCGGGCGCGGACGATGTTCATCTCCTACGACGACACAGTCTTCGCGGGCACCCAGGGGATGCGCGGGCACGACAAGACGGACCGGATGATGGAGTTGGCGAATGAGCTATCGCTGCCGCTGATCTTCCACGCCGAGGGTGCTGGGGGCCGCTCCGGAGAGACTGATGCCGGAGAGGGGCATGGCTTCGGGGGCACGGTGCGGACCTGGGAGAAGATGGCGCAGTTGAGTGGCAAGATCCCGATGATCGGGGTGACCGCCGGTTGGTGCTACGCCGGGAACGCGGCGATCTTGGGCGTGACCGACATCATCATCGCGACGGAGGACGCGCTGATTGCGATGGGTGGCCCCTCTGTCATCGAAGGCAGCGGGATGGGGGTGTTTCTGCCGGAGGAGGTGGGCGCGATGTCAGACCTGGCGCCGGCGGGGACGGTGGACGTGGTGGTGAAGACGCAGGCCGATGCGATCGAGACGGCGAAGAAGTGCCTGTCGTACTTCCAAGGGTCGATTCCGCAGTGGGAGGCGGCGGACCAGCGCCGCTTGCGGCACATAATCCCGGAGAACCGGCTGCGGGGCTTCGATGTGCGCGAAGTGATCGAGGTGCTGGCCGACAAGGACTCCGTTCTGGAGTTGCGGCCTGAATTTGGCGTGGGGATGGTGACGGCCTTCGTGCGGATCGAGGGCCATCCGTTTGGGCTGACGGTGAACAACAACCAGTACATCGGTGGGGCGATCGACAGTCCCGGCTCGGACAAGGTGGCGCGGTTCTGGCAGCTCTGCGATGCCTGGAACATCCCAATCATCTCGCTGGTCGATACGCCGGGGATGATGGTGGGGCCGGAGGTGGAGAAGACCGGGCTGATCCGGCATTGCAGCCGGTTGTTTGTCACCGGGGCGAACTTGGAGAGCCCGCGCTTCAGCGTGATTCTGCGCAAGGGCTACGCCCTGGGATCGATGGCGCAGTTGACGGGGAGCGCCCGGGCGCCGCTGTTCACGGTGGCTTGGCCAACCTCAGAGCACGGGGGGATGAACCTGGAGTCCGGGGTGCAGCTTGGGAGTCGCGAGCGCTTGGCGGCGATTGAGGATGTGGAGGAGCGGGCGGCGGAATACGAGCGCTTGGTGGCGGCGGCGTATGAACGTGGCGGGGCACTAAACGTCGCGTCGACGTTTGAGATTGATGACGTGATCGACCCGGCCGAGACGCGGCGCTGGATCGTGCAGGGACTGAAGTCGGTGCCGAATCCGGAGCCGCTGCGCCGCGGCCGACGGCACTTCTTAGATACGTGGTAGCTAGACACCTGGTAGGAGGCTGAACCATGGCCGTCCGCGGCATGCTGGCGATTGAGACGCTTAGCGACCTGATTCAGGCGGGCGAGATCGACACGGTCTCGACGGTGTTCCCGGACCTCTACGGGCGCTTGCTGGGCAAGCACAACGACGCCGAGTTCTTTCTGGAGCAGGTGGCCCGGGATGGTACGCACGCCTGCGACTACTTATTCGCGGTCGATATGGAGATGGAGCCGGTGGCTGGCTATCAGTTCACCTCCTGGGAGCGTGGCTATGGCGACGTGCATCTGAGGCCGGATCTGGCGACGCTGCGCCGGGCGAGCTGGCGCGAGCGGACGGCATTGGTGATCTGCGATGTGCACGCGCCCGACGAGTCCTTGGTCGCCGTGGCGCCGAGGGCGATCTTGGCAGCGCAGATCGACGCCGCCGGCAGGGCGGGCTACACAGCGCAAACGGCGTCCGAGCTTGAGTACTACGTGGTCCGGGCGAGCTACGACGAGGCCGCAGCGGCGGATTACGCCGGCTTGCAACCGGCGGGCCGCTACGTGGAGGACTACAGCACCTTGCGCGGCTCGCGGGATGAGGACCTCGACGCGGCGGCGCGGCGTCACCTGCGAGATTCTGGTGTGCCCGTGGAGTCGTCGAAGGGGGAGGCAGGCATTGGGCAGCACGAGTTGAACGTGCGCTACGCGGAGGTGGGGACGATGGCCGACCGCCACGTCGTCTATAAACATGCGCTGAAGGAGATCGCCGCCGGGCAGGGGCTGAGCGTGACGTTCATGGCGAAGCCCTGGCAGGACGGGGCCGGGTCGAGTTGCCATCTGCATCTGAGCCTTTGGCGCGAGGGCCGGAACGTCTTCGCGAATGAAGGGGACGGGGAGGCCCGGATTGATACGGAAGAGCTGCGCTGGTTCTTGGGTGGCTGGATGGCGCACACCGCAGAGCTGATGGTGTTCTACGCGCCGACGGTGAATTCCTACAAGCGGTACAAGGCCGGGTCGTGGGCACCGACATCGTTGAGCTGGGGGGACGACAACCGGACGGTGGGGTTCCGGCTGGTGGGGCGGGGGGAGTCGCGGCGGATCGAGTGCCGGATTCCGGGGGCGGATTGCAATCCGTACCTGGCGTTCGCGGCGGCGCTGGCGTCGGGGCTGGACGGCATCGCCAACCGGATCGAGCCGCCGGCCTCAACGCAGGGCAGCGGCTATGCAGACTCGGAGCGGGGGCTGCCGGGCAGCTTGGCGAAGGCCGTGCAGGGGTTCGAGTCCAGCGGGTTCGCGCGGGCGGCGTTCGGTGATGAGGTGATCGACCACTACTCGCACTTCTATCGCACGGAGCAGGCGGCGTTCGATGCGGCGGTGACCGACTGGGAACGGCGTCGGTACTACGAGCGGATCTGAGTCGCGCCAATCGCGCTCGCTACCAGGCGTGCTCGGCTTCGTAGGGGGCGTACTTGGTGCGGAGGGCGGAGTCCCAGCGGGCCAGGGCGCGCTCGTCGTGGACTTCGAGGAGGCCGGCGCGGGCGGCGTCGGTGGCGGAGATGCGGCCGAAGATCATGGAGGCGAGGGTGTCGGCGGTGAGGGTGAGGTCGACGTTCTCGCCGTCGATGCGGGTGACCTCGCTGGTCTCGGGATCGGTGTCGAGGCGCCAGCTGCCGTTGTTCCATTCGCAGAAGTCGTCGAGCAGGTTGAAGCGCAGTTCGGCGGTTTCGGGGTAGGGGCGGAGCTGGAGGGCATCGTCCATGTTGACGAGTCGGGCCATGATGCCGTCGCTGACCTTGATGTTGAGGAGACGAGGCTCGGCGATCATGTTGGGCAGGGTGTCGTCGGGGGCGGCGTTGTCCCAGCGGATGATGGCAACATTGTCGGAGGAGGCGAGGGCGCGCCAGATCGCGGTCTGAGCTTGGGGGGTAAGCGCGAAGCAGTCCATGACGCGCAGGTGCTGGGTGGACCCGGCGTCGGTGCGGGCGTAGCCGGGGCCGGTGTGGAAGATGACGTAGCCTTGCGCCTGGCCGTCCTCCTTGTAGACCAAGATGGTGCGCCGATGGCCAGCGGGGGGGGAGTCGAGCGGCCCGGCGTCCCACATGGCCTTGCCGCGATGGACGAGCCCATTGCGGTCTTCGCGGAAGCGGCGGTAGATGTCGACGAGGAGGCCGAACTCTTCCTCCAGGTCGACCTCGCGGAGGGTGCCCGGGGTGTCGATGGGGCGGACGAATTCCAGGTTGCGCGGTTCGACCTCGTAGGAGTGGCGCATGTTGACGGTGCCGTAGCCGTAGCGCTGGTAGATGCGCATCCAGGCGGGATGGAGGGCGGCGATGGCGGTGCCGGCCTCCTCATGCAGTTGGTCGAAGTGCTTGCGGATGATGGCGCGGACGAAGCCGCGTCGGCGGTAGGCGAGATGGGTGGAGACCCAGGTGACGCCGGCGATGGGGGTGGCGGGTCCGTTGAAGCGGAGCTGCAGCGGCCAGGCGGCGTAGGTGGAGGCGAGCTTGCCGTCGTCGAAGGCGCAGAGGGTCCAGGCCGGGTTCATGCCTTGGAACATCTCCGGCGCGAAGCCGAGCTGGCGGGAGGCTTGGCGGCCGACCTCGGGCATTTCTTCGAGGGTGGCGGGCCGGATCTCGAGCATGGTGGTCGTCCTCTCGCTCTGGGCCGACAGGATAGACGGAGGCGAGGGTCGATCGGGGGTGGGGATCGAAGTCCTGCCATGCTGTCCCTCGTCCAAGTACGTCACGAAATAGAGAACAAGAAACCACGCACCTCGTCCGCCGCGCGCGACGCGTTGCTGGGGAGTGGGCGCTAGTGGCGTGACTGTGTTGGCCGGTTCGGAGGCGATGGCGTTCCCGCTGGCGGCAGTGGGAAGCGCGCCGATGCAGGGCGAGGTGGACGGCCTGCCGGTCGTGATCCTGGAGGATGCGGATGGGGTGCCGTCGTTGGCGTATCACCGGGGTCTAAGCGACGGTCGGGTACTGAGTTTCGAACGGCGCGACGGGGGAATCTACGATCTTGAGACGGGGACACGTTGGTCGCCAAGTGGAATGGGACTCGAGGGGGAGTTGAGCGGCGTCCAGTTGAGTTTCGTGACGTCGTTCTTCACGGAGTGGTACGGCTGGGCCGCGTTCCATCCGGAGACGCGAATCTATGGCACGAGCCTGTAGGTCGGGTATTCGTGGGTGGTGATGGCTGTGCGTCGTTGGGCCGTGAGGGGATTGCTCGACTGAGCGTGCGGGGATGCATGACACTGACTGAGCCGTGTCACTGACAGGGCAGAAAACTCCGTTGGGTACGAGGATTGAGTGTCAGGCATGGCCGCGCCGTCGATTCCGCTGTCCGTTCTTGATCTGGCGCCGGTTCCGGCGGGGACGACCGCTGCGTCGGCGTTGCAGAACTCGATCGATCTGGCTCGACACGTGGAACCGCTGGGCTACACGCGTCATTGGGTGGCGGAGCACCACAACATGGCGGGGATCGCGAGTTCGTCGCCAGCGGTGCTGATGGCGCACCTGGCGGCGGCGACGTCGACGATGCGGATTGGCTCGGGCGGCGTGATGCTGCCGAATCATGCGTCGCTGACGATCGCGGAGCAGTTCGGGATGCTGGAGGCGCTGCACCCGGGTCGTATCGATCTGGGACTGGGCCGCGCGCCCGGGACCGATCAGAACACGGCGGCGGCACTGCGTCGTACGCCGCTGACGGTCGACGATTCGTTTCCTTATCAGTTGGGCGAGTTGCTGGCGTACTTCGCGGGGACGCATCCGGAGATCCTCGCTACCACGGCGAAGGGCTATCGCCCGGCCCTATGGATGCTGGGGTCGAGCGAATACGGGGCGCAGGTGGCGGGCCAGCTTGGTGTGCCGTATTCCTTCGCGCACCACTTCTCGATGGGCGGCACGGAGAAGGCGCTGGAGGCGTATCGCAAGACGTTCGAGCCGTCGGAGTGGCTGGAGGAGCCGTACTCGATGATCGGGGTGGGGGTGATCTGCGCCGAGACGAGTGAGCAAGCCGAGTATCTGGCGGGGCCGAGCGCGCTCTCGTTCACGCAGCTGCGGCAGGGGAGGCCGATGCAGATGGTGCGGCCGGAGGAAGTGGCCGCGCACGAGTGGACGCCCGCGGAACTCGAACTCCGCCAGCACTGGGAGCAGCCCGTGGTGAAGGGCGACGCCGAGGCGGTCCGGACGCAACTGGAAGAGTTGGTCGAACGGTACGGGGTGGATGAGCTGATGCTGACGACGATGGTCTACGACCACGCCGATCGCCGGCGGTCGTATGAGCTAGTGGCGGAAGCGTGGGAGCTGCCGCCGCCCGTCGCCACCGCATAGCGCGAGGCTAGACGGCGAGACGGATGCGATGTCGTTGCGTCTAGCCCAGTCCCTTGACCAGTGCGCCGCGGGAGTCTGAGGCGGCGAAGCGCAGCTTGCGGGCCTCGGAGTAGGCGGGGGAGTCGTACCAGCGTCGAAACTCTTCTTCGGTGGGGAATTCGAGCACGACCGTGCGGGTGCCGTGCCATTCGCCCTCAACGGTTTGGACGTCGTCGTCGACGGCGAGCGGTTTGCAGTCGAAGCTGGCCAGGGTGGGGCCGGCCGCGGCACCATAGGCCTCCATCCCCGCCGGGTCTGTGATCTCTTCCTGGACGATGAAGTAGACGGACATGCGAAGCCTCCTTGGTTGCGCGCCGCCGACCCTCTCCGGGGC
>Ga0114996_10001466_pt1 | contig 31670 bp, 25 predicted proteins | sample ArcticOcean_MG_C_4_FD_87039 | JGI IMG/M metagenome (GOLD analysis project Ga0114996, IMG submission 87039) | Marine microbial communities from western Arctic Ocean - ArcticOcean_MG_CB4_134 | ecosystem: Environmental > Aquatic > Marine > Oceanic | place: Arctic Ocean: Canada Basin | collected... | reverse complement strand
TGGAGGGCTTCTTTATTAAGAGGCTACAATTATAGCCTTTAGACTATTTAATTGATTACTAGATTTAGATAAATATTTAACTCTACCAACTCTATGTTATCTGCAAACTACCTATCGAGCCACAAGTCTCTAACTCTAGTTTCAGCATCTGGTCTGGTCTGAAAATTACGAACATCTACGTTTAACCCATACAGAAGTGTCTCAGCTACTTGCACAACTATGGGTGCATCTGGAACCATTATATTCAGTGCTTTTTTGTATAAACTTGCAGCCTTACTTGCATCATAAACACCCACAGCTTCATCCAAAATGGCATCAAAAGCAGGATTTCTATATGCTGTTCTGCTCATTGTGTTACGTGAACCATCAGAGTGTAAGAAGGAACGTAACATCACATCTGGATCAATACGGGCTCTGTAGCCTGCCCAAGTACCTTCGTCATATTTCCCGGCAACCCAGTCACTAAAATAAGTACGGTTATCCCAAGGTTGGATTTGCATATCTATCCCTGATTTCTTAAACATAGCCTGAGCGATTTCACAATACTCCATTTCAAAGGAAGCTGCCCTACACGGCTGATTGTATTTAAAGCCATTTGGGTAACCCGCTTCAGCCAATTTAGCTCTGGCTCCTTCAGGATCATATTTAAGCAAATCAAAGCTTGGATCATAATAGACACCAAAGCTACTATATATTGGGCTATAGGCTTTTTCTGCTAGTCCTTCGTAAACAACGTCCACAAGCGTCTGCCTATCCATTGCCATAGCAAAAGCCTGCCGGAGTGCCTTACTATCCCAAGGTGCTACATTGGTCTTAAAGTATATGGCTCGACCTCTTGCACCATCTTGACGAATAATCTTTATTCTTGGATTCCGTTTAGCTATTTCATAATCACCAGGCACGATATTTTCTTGAGCCTCTATTTCTCCAGTACGTAACATGGCAAATATAACCCTGTTATCAGGTATTTGAAGGAATCTAATCTCATCTAGATATGGCAATCCTTCCTCAAAATAATCTTTGTTTCGCTCAAGGACTATCCTTTGAGCTGGAAGCCATTCTTTGAATTTAAACATACCGGCTCCTACCGGGTTAGCCCCAAAATCTCCATTGCGATCATCATATGAATTTGTTGCCTCCAATGCAGTCGGAGAGGCTATCTGACCTGTTCTTATACTTAGGAGCTGCATAATTGGACGGAAAGCCTTTTTAAGGACCATCCTTATAGTTGTACTATCGATGACTTCTATTGCAGAGAGCGAAGGTGCTAAGTCCTTGCCCCGTGGAGAACCAACTGCAGGGTCCATAAACCTATCAAAATTATACTTTACAGCACTAGCATCCGCAGGAGTTCCATCATGGAATTTTGCACCTTCTGCAAGTTTAAAGATTATCTCCTTACCATCTGCGGAAACCTCCCATGATCTAGCCAGTTCTGGGCCAATTGAACTATCTGGATTCATTTGAACCAAGCTACTATATATCGTGTACATTACTCTACGAGACGGTACGAGAAGCTGATATGCCGGATCTAACACATCATAATCCAAATGGTGTGCAAATCGAAGTGTTCCACCATACTTCGGACCGGCAGTAGAGGCTACAGGTACTATTGGAGCTGTAGTAACAGCTGTAGCTGTGGGAACTATTGCAGCCGCAGGCACGGCGGTTGGATATGCAGCTGGAGCTTGACGCTCTGGCGTCAATGCAGCTTCACTAGAACAAGCAATAGCCAAGACCATACTAACCACTAACATAATTGGTATTATTAATTTACTAAATTTTATCATTCCCATATAAGCACCCTTTTCTTAATCTATTATTTATTGAGCAATCATGATGTCATTATAAATAGAATATAATCATAAAATATACGCCATAAATCTTTCGCCCTTGTATCATATTATCCACTGCAATGTCAATGAAATACACAATCGCCAAATAATTTACAAAACTCCTGTGTCATAAACTACTTCCCCGTCAATAATCGTCATTTCTACCTGCATAGATCTAATATTTTCTTTTGATTTCCCTAAAATAGCATCAGATAGCACTACTATATCTGCTAGTTTACCAACCTCTAAACTTCCTTTTATATTTTCTTCGAAACTAGCATATGCCCCATTAATAGTATACATTCTTATGGCCTGTTCCAAATTAACTCTTTCTTCGTGTCCTACAATTTCCCCACTATTTGTAATCCTAGTCATGGCTTCATAGATTCCAAATAAAGGATCTAATGTTGTAACAGGAGCATCTGAGCTTGCAACCACAGGTATTCCCATCTGTAACAAGGACTGACATGGGAACATATATTTACAGCGATCCTCTCCATATTCTCTCAAAAACATGTCTCCAAAATCGTAAAACATTGCTGGTTGTAGGACTGGAATTACTCGAAGTTCTTTTATAAGCCCCATTAGTCCTGGATCTAGCACAGCGCAATGCTCAATTCTTGGTCTGGGGTCAGGATGGTATTTATCATCCATTGCCATCGCTATCGCCTGTAGAACGATCTCTATCGCTCTATCTCCTGCAGCATGTGCCGTTAGCTGGAATCCTTGCCTATTTGCCCTAATAAAGAAATCTCCTAACTCTTCAGACGAGGTATAAATAAATCCCTTATCTCCTCTTCGACCCAAATAATCATTCCTGAGACCAGCAGTGGCAGCAGTGGCATCCCCATCTGTTATTCGTTTTACTGGACCTATTCGAAGAAATTGATCACCAAACCCTGTTGATATCCCTGCTTCGGTAAAATTATCTAGGAGCTCTCTCTCATCCACTGCTGAATAAGCCATCATGTAAACTCTAGGCAGAACAACTCCTATTTTATTTAATTCTTTAAGGATTTTTAATTGTTGAGATCCATAACTGCCGGCATCATGAACGGAAGTTATTCCATGACGAAGAAATTCTTTTGCTCCAGTCTTCAATGCAGCCCGTAACTCCCTAACTGAAGGAACAGATGCTTGCTTGCCAACGCGGGAAGCAGCCTCGAAAAGTATCCCATTTGGTTCTCCATCTATATCTCTACCTATTCGTCCTCCCAGTGGATCCTGAGAATTCCTATCCACTCCCGCCAACTCCAAGCCTTTACTATTAAGAACAGCAATATGATAGCATACCCTCCCTAAGTAAACAGGGTTATTAGGTGCAGCTGCATCTAGGTCATCACGAGTTGGATGTCTTTTGTCGGCCAAATATTCTTCGTTATATCCCCAGGCTCGTATCCATTCTCCTGGTTGTTTTTTCTGAGCAGCTTCCATTATCTTTCGTTTGATTTCATTGATTGATTGTACATTTTCGTATCCACAATCCACATCATTCTTTCTAAAACCCTGTGATGCTATGTGTGCATGAGAATCTATTAGACCAGGAAGAATACTCTTCTCCTTAACATCTACCACTCTGGTAGTGGGTCCCCGAAGATCCATAAGCTCGTCTGTAGTACCTACAGCGACAATGTGGTTGCCTATTATCGCAATAGCTTGATGAACATTATTGTTCTTGCCAATGGTAACAACTTGACCATTAACTAATATTAAATTTGCTTTTAATCTGCTCATTATAATTTGCCAATCTTTTGTTTTCAGAAAGAGTTTGAAAAGTATCAACGATCACCATATACTTGTCAAATATAAAAAGACTTTACTATCTGTGTCAAGGCTCAATTGATATTGAAAGGCTCTATAATGACTTCTACTTATTTACCAAAAGTTCATATTATTGGCACTGGCGGCTCAATAGCTGGAGTTGGCCATGATCAGCTAGATATGACCGAGTATGGCGATACAGGTAAAAAATTAAATATTGCCAATCTTTTATATCAGATCCCTAAAATTAATACTCTGGCTCAAATCACTTTCGAAGATTTTTCGAATGTTACTAGCAATAGTCTTACCACAAAAGATTGGATTGGCCTAGCTAACCATATTAATGAAATGTTTAAATATGACCCAAAGTTATCTGGAATAGCTATTACTCATGGTAGTATGACTATAGAAGAGACCGCCTATTTTCTCAATTTAACCATCAAATCTTCTCGGCCTGTTGTTCTCACTGGGTCATTAAGGCCCTCAACCGCTATAAGCAGTGATGCGCATTTGAATATACATGACTGTATCCTTGTAGCAAGTGCAAAGGAATCTCGCGATAAAGGAGTACTAGTTGTTTTGAATGGAGAAATAAATTCAGCCCGCGATGTTTCAAAAACAAACACTTACCGTCTCGAGACTTTCAAGTCTCAAGATTTAGGATTCTTAGGATATGCAGATGCAGATCACAGTATAGTCTATTATAGATCACCAACTAGACAACACACTTACCAAACAGAATTTAACCTATCTCTCCAAACTGAGCTTCCGAAAGTTGATATTGTTTATTCTTACGTCGGAGCAGAAGGAGATTTAATTAACTATCTAGTAAACCAAGGTAGCAAGGGAATTATTATTTGTGGGATCGGCTCTGGGAATCCTACACCTTCCCAGAGTAAAGCTTTAGTTGAAGCACAGAAAGCTGGAGTAGCTGTAGTTCATTCTTCCCGTCTTGGCGCAGGTCGCGTACTAGTGACCACCAGGCGTCGCGAGGCTGGGATTATCGCTGCAGATACACTCACACCCCAAAAGGCCCGGATCTTATTAATGCTAGGACTTAGTATCACTAAAAATATAGCTAAACTTCAAGAGATGTTCTACAAATATTAGCACCTAGTCTATATTGCCCTCTTCATCCGCTTCAAGTAAGGCTTGAAAATCGTACCCTTTTCGCTTGAGAGCAATACTTCCTCCCTGATTGCGGTCCAGAATGGCAAGAACTTTAACGATTTGGCAACCTTCTGCCTCAATAGCCTCAATAGCATGGAAAAGACTTTGGGCAGTTGTGCATGTATCATCAACTACAGCGACCTTAAGTCCTGGTTCCACTTTACCTTCTACATATTTTTGGGTGCCGTGATTTTTAGATTCCTTACGAACCATTAACCCTCGTATAGGATACCCTTCAATATGGCTTAGAAGAGTAATGGCACCAATAATAGGATCCGCTCCCATACTGGGGCCCGCAATAGCTTCTGCCCCACAGTCCTTCAATATTGGCAAGAAGCTAGATGCTACACTATACGATCCCTCTGGGTTTAGCGTGACAAGACGACCATCAAAATAATAGGTGCTTTTTTTACCTGATGCCAATGTGAATTCTCCGAATAGCAGTGCTCCTGTTGTTCTAGCAATTTGAAGCAGTTTTTGACTTATCTTATCCATAATGATCCTTACTACTATACAGCTTATGTTGATAAATATAATTCTCAACATCCTTAGGAATCATTCCCTTCAATGAGCTTATTTCACTTACTCGAGTTCTAATCTCAGTTCCACTAATATCGATAATCGGTCCCTCTATAAATATAATATTATCAATTCCATTAACTTGTTCCCAAATGTGTCCTGGTCTCTTTATTACAACCAAATTAACCAAATTCAAGATTACTTTAGGTTCTTTCCATTTATAAAAACTATTATAGGAATCACCTCCAATAATGAAAAAGATTTGAGTATCCTTTGGTAATTTATCTTTTAGCTGTATAAGTGTATCTCTAGTATATGTATTTCCCGGCCTATCTACCTCCATTGAGGAAACAGTAAAAAATTTATTTGATTTTGTAGCGATTCGTACCATTTCTAACCTATGCTTAGCCTCTGTAATGTTAATCCTTTCTTTTAGCCAGGGTATACCTGTGGGGATAAATATAATTTCATCAAGCCCAATGGTTTTTCTAGCCGCTTCGGCAATATACAGATGTCCATAATGTATTGGATCGAATGTTCCTCCTAAAACGCCCAACTTCAATCTACTGCCACACCATTTCTAACTTTCCTATCCTAACTATAGAACCTTCTTCCACTCCTGCGGTTTTAAGTGCATCTATTACACCCAACCTATCTAATCTCCTATATAGCTGTAGCATAGCCTTCCAATTTCCCTCATCTACCAATGCAGAAATTCTTTCTGCTTGGCTAGAATCTACAACAAAGACATTTCCTTCTTTATACACCTTATGTTCTTTTTTGTAATCGGGTCTGATTACTGCAATGTCTTCAAAAGTAAAATTTTGATCTTTTACACTTTTTGCTTTTTCCAAAACCTGCAAAACCTTATCCCATAAAGAATCAATACCTTCACCTGTCGCTGCTGATATGAATAACGGATCCAATCCCGAGAACAATTTTTTCAAATCCTTTATTCGCTCCCGAACTTCGGGAATATCTATTTTATTAATAGTAATTACCTGTGGTATATCAGTGAGCCTTTCATCATATAATCTTATTTCTTTATTAATCATCTCCCAATCAGCTTTTAGATTTTCTGAAGTACCATCAAGTAAATGAATAAGTACTTTAGTCCTTTCTATATGTTGAAGGAATTGTATTCCTAGTCCTCGACCAACATGGGCTCCTTCTATTAAGCCAGGTATATCAACCGCGACAAATGTTCTATCTCTTGACCGTACAACTCCCAATACAGGTTCTAGTGTAGTAAAGGAATAATTGCCTATTTTTGGTGTTGCAGCAGTAGAAATGGTCAGTAAACTAGATTTGCCTGCGTTAGGTCTTCCCATTAATCCCACATCAGCCAATAGCTTTAATGCTAAATCTATTTCCTTCTCTTCTCCTGATTCTCCTTCCTCTGCTAACATTGGAGCTTGATTAGTCGACGTAGCGAATCTAGTATTACCTCTCCCTGCTTTTCCTCCAGTTGCAACAACAAATAGGGAGTTTTCCTTACCTAAGTCGGCAATTAAAATCTTTTCATTAGCTCTACATTCCCAAACTTGTGTACCTATTGGAACAGAAATTACTAAATCTACTCCTTTAGCACCTTGCTTATTTTTACCTTGCCCAGAGAGGCCATTGCGCGCAGAGAAATTCTTCTTGTACCGGAATTGAATTAATGTATTAATTCCTAAATCAGTCTTTAAAACAATGTTCCCTCCACGACCACCATCACCACCATCAGGTCCCCCAAGAGGGATGTACTTTTCTCTTCTAAAGCTTACGGATCCATTACCACCGTTTCCTGCTTTTAATAATATGTTAACTTTATCAATCATATATTTATTTAATTTAATAATATCTAATAATAAGGGCCTGCGTAATGTTTATTGTATGCCTAGATTGATATGCGTTTTATTCCGTTGAATTATGCTCTTTAATGTGGCTATATACTGGGCTATGTGGATACCTTCAGAATTGGACATCTAAAAGGATCTTTTTTATTCTACCACAGTTGATTAAGTTTACTTATCAACATTTATATTGATGTAGTGTGGATGATTTACTAATCTTGTATGTTAGCAAGGATATTTTTTACGTCGCTTCGTAAAGCATCATCGGATTTAATAAGAGACGAGATTCTATTGCATGCATGTATAACCGTTGTATGATCTCTGCCACCGAAGATACGACCAATCTCAGCAAACTGCTTATTCATCTCTAATCTAAGTAAATACATAGTGATGTGTCTAGCTAGTGATGTCTTCTTATCTCTTTTAGGACTTAGTAGAAGCTTAGGTTCAGTTCTAAAGTATTTACAGACGGTATTAATAATGCTTTTCTCAGTTATGGGAAATACAGCATTATTAGTGATATTGACAGGTAAAGCTCGGTTTACAATTTCCAGTGTTATTGGTATCTGTGTAAGCTGGGAGTAAGCAATCACGCGATTTAGGTTTCCCTCGAGTTCCCTAACATTACTTGGGCTAATTTCGGCTATAAGGAAAAGAACATCACTTGGAACCTTGACGCCATGCTTAGAAGCTTTAGATTCTAATATTGCCACTCTGGTTTCTAAGTCTGGAGGTTGTATATCCACTACTAGACCGCCTTCAAGCCTTGTTCTAATTCTATCCGTTAAGCTATTTAGCATTTTTGCTGGTCTATCACATGTTATAACAATTTGTTTCTTTTCCATATGGAGAGAATTAAATGTATGAAAGAAACCTTCTTGAGTCTGTTCCTTACCAATGATAAATTGAATATCATCCAATAATAGTAAATCAACACTCCTATATTTATTTCTGAATTCATCTGTGGTTCTATTGCGAATTGCTCCAATATATTCATTGGTGAATTGCTCTGTGCTTGCATATAGAAGAGTTCCACCTTTCTTTTTTATATTGTGCCCTATGGCTTGAAGTAAGTGGGTTTTACCCAAGCCAGATTCCGAGTAAATAAATAATGGATTATAAGACCTTCCTGGTTGATCACATACTGCTCCAGCGGCAGCATGAGCTAGGGCATTATTAGATCCGACAACGAAGTTATCAAATGTGAAACCTATGTCCATTTTAGAGCCTAAGACTATAGGTGATCTAGTGGTTCTATCTATCATTTGTTCAGGACTGACACCTTGATCTGTAATAGGTTGTAATAGGCTGGAATCAGTAGGAACTACCTGGAATGTTACGGTAACAGGGTTTTTAATTACCCTAGCCGCAGCCTCAGCAATAAGAGAATACATTCGATCACCTAGCATTTCAGCTGCAAAAGTACTTGCTGTTCGCACACTCAAGGTGGAATCGACAAATGAAATGCCAATAGTTCCTTTGAGCCATGTCTCAAAACTAGGCCGAGTTACACGAATCTCAAGTTCGCCAAGTATGGCTTCCCAAATCTGACTTGCATTCCTATTAATCATGTATTGTAAGATAGTCTCCTAAGTTAATTCGTCAGCAGAATTTGCCCTAAATAATTCAGGGAAATATAAAACCTTCGCTATAACTTAACACAGGCCTTCTTTTGGCAGTGCAAGCCTTCAAACAGGGAATTTTCGACCAATTTTTTATAGCTGGCCGAACAATAATCGGTAAACTTGTCTTTTCGCCCAAATACAACTCCAGAAGTTCGTTTTTTCTTGCAAGTGATAATGATATAATTTTTAGGGGGTCTTTTTATGAAATTAATATTTATGGGCAGTGCCCCATTGGTCGTTCCAGTATTAGAGGCCATAGTAAAAGATGGGCATGATATTGTTGGTGTTTATACTTCCCCAGATAGGGCAGTAGGTAGAGGAAGGAAACTGCAACAGTCCCAAGTAAAGACTTATGCAATCAGAGAAAACCTTCCTGTTTTCCAACCTTATTCTATTAATTCATCAGAATCTTATTATAAGCTTAAGGCTATTTCTCCAGCAGTGATAGTAGTGGCTGCTTATGCTCAGCTGCTATCACCAAAGATTCTTAGTATTCCTAGATTTGGGGTGGTGAATGTTCATCCATCCATGCTACCAAGTTATAGAGGACCATCTCCGATTGCTTCATCAATACTAGGTGGTGGCCAAATGACAGGAGTAACCCTTATGTTGCTAGAACCAGAAATGGATACAGGCCCCATATTAGCCCAGTTAGAGGTTCCAATAAATAAAGAAGACACCTCACAGTCATTAGGCGATAAGCTTTTTTATAAAGGAGCCGAGCTTTTAATCCGAACATTGCCAAAATGGACGGATGGTACTATAGACCCAAGACAACAAGATCATACTAGCGCAACTATCACACGTAAATTGCTAAAAGCAGATGGTCTTTTAAATTGGAATAAAGCTGCTGTTGTTTTATGGAGGGAAATGCGAGCCTTTTATCCATGGCCAAGTACTTTCACCTTCTTGAATAGCAAGAGGATTAAACTGATTGAATCATCTATATTAGATGACACAGTAACTGCAAAGCCTGGTACAGTAATTGATCTGAGCAATAATGGATTGAGAGTTGCAACTGGAAAAGGTACTCTGATCATATATCGTCTACAAGTTGAAGGTAAAAAGATAATTAATGCTAATGAGTTTTTAATGGGTGACCCAGGAATAATTGGGTCAATCTTTGGATAAGGAATACATTGATATCTATTGATATCTAAGGAAGCCAGCTTAACAGAATTGTTTCAAGCATGCTCTTAATTATTGATAGTAATGGGTATAAGATATGATATCATTGTGTTGTATCTATAATGCTTCAAGCTGACAACGAATATAAATATGTATTTAAGGTGAATGTTCAGGCTATAGGAAAACCTGGCAATAGGACCTTTCGTATAATAGCGGAAACAGTTACCGCCTCGGCAATTCTTTGGATTGAAAAACAACAACTTTTGCAACTGGTAACAGGCATAAGGCAATTGATTTTAGCTACATCTGATAGAAAGGTACCAAAAAAGATAGTAAGTGAATTAAAAGATACTATCAGTCGTAATATTGAGTTTCAAGTTGGCAAAATTTCTATTGGAGAAGATTCATTAACAGGAAAATTGTTTATTAACGCTCATGAAATCAATCAACAAATTAATGAGATTGAGACCGTTAGGCTTCGATTATGGATCACTAAGAAACAAGCCTTAGATTTTATTGAGGAATCAATTGCAGTTTGTGAGGCAGGTAGACCTGCCTGTCAGCTATGTGGTAACCCAATAGATCAACAAAGTCACATATGTCCACGTACTAATGGGCATTATAAGAAACTAGAAGAATTGTAGATGGATATTTTATTTGACTAATGGTAACCAATACAATGATAGAGCCAAAAATAAACCTCTATTTTCCTTACTAAGTAATGGAGAAATACAGTCAGTATCCATTTTACCTGATGGCAGCAATTATTCTTTCCTCGTAAGTATTGAGGATTCTTCCGGTAATTATTGTAAAGCTATATACAAACCAAAAGCGGGGGAAAAGGCTCTATGGGATTTCCATACAGGAACTCTGTTCAGAAGAGAATATTTAACCTATTTGGTGAGTCAGGCTTTAGGTTGGCCATCAGTTCCATTAACAGTTATAAGAGATGGTCCATATGGTGAAGGCTCTATACAGCTTTTTGTTGATGCAGTTCCAGGCAGTAATTATTTTACGCTTTGGGAAGATAATACAGATGAGTTTAGGCGGATAGCTCTCTTTGATTGTTTAGTAAATAATGCTGATCGTAAGGCAGGGCACTGTATTTTAGGTAGAGATGGATATATATGGAATATAGATCATGGTCTCACCTTTCACCATAGTGCTAAGTTGAGGACAGTTATCTGGGAGTTCTGTGGACAGCCAATCCCAGAAGCATTGTTACTGGATTTGGAGTCTTTTATAAAATGTCTTTCATCTAATGAAATTTTAATAGATCAGCTAAAGAAGTATCTTTCTACAGTCGAAGTCCAAGCTTTAGAAAACCGTGCCAATATCTTATTAAAGAAGCCTGTATTTCCACAATTAAGCCCTTATATTAACGTTCCTTGGCCATGGATATAGCTAGGAGGTAGTATTTATAGGTTTAAAATAATTTCCTTACTGTAGAGGATAAGAAATCTTGGAGTTTACTTCTAGAGTGAAGTAAGTCAGTTGATTTTTCAATCACCCCACTTTTCCCTGCAACAAGACTCTTTATTGACCAATCACGGATCTCTTGTATTGTGGTCTTGCCAGTAAGCCAATAAGGAAACAAAACCTTTGAATTTTTTCGGTCCGAATGCTGATTGTCTCTCGCAATGCACTCACCGCCTGCTTCAAGTAATATAGCAATTCCGCCTGCTACGTCCCAAATCCGAGGATTCGTATGGACTGTGTATTTTAAAATACCTTGAGCCACCAGAGCTAATTCGTATGCTATACTTCCGGTTGTTCTAGCATCACTACTCTGATTACGCACCCTCTTATTAAAAGAATATGATAGACCTAGGCTGGCTGGCAATCCAGCTAACTGTAATCCTTTATAAGCTGACCATTGTCGAATAGCAAGAGGAGAGTTTTCTATAAAAGCACCGCCCCCCCTTCTTGAGTGTAGAATAATTCCCCTTTGTTCGTTTGGCCAAGGAATAAACAGGCTGCCTACTACTGGTTCTCCTTTATATAAAACGCCAATAGAGCAAGCATACATTGGCAAGCCGTGGATAAAATTTGTTGTTCCGTCAAGAGGATCTATTATCCATAGGAAATCGGGAGCAATTGACGTATCACCATCGACATCTTCCTCTGCAACAATACCATGGCCTGGGAATTGGCGATTAATAGTCGTCTTTAGAAAGGTTTGGCTAGCGTGGTCAGCTTGAGTTACAGGATTTCTCATTCTTGTGTCTTTATAGGATACTTTTAGTGTTTGTTGGAAGTAATATTGTAAAATGCGCCCAGCTTCTCTAGCCATAGCAGTAGCTGCCGATTCAATTTCGTGGAAGCAATCATTTTTAAGGCCTGATTTGGTATATTGTGACATTATAACCATTACAGTCTAATATATATTGGGTTGATAACACAAAAAAGAGTCGATAAGAAAATTTAACATATAGGAGAAGCGAATCGGTGAGTCAGAGCGAGCATAAAAAATCTTACGGTCTGAAAGTAAATGCTAAGAGCATGTACAGTTTAATTATTTTAGGAGCTTTTTTAATAATAATGCTTGCCTGCAGCAAAAATTTACCGAATACTAATCAAGCACAGGCGATAATTAGTATAAACACAACAGAATCTGAAATCGGCAAATCTAATCCATTAACACTTTTTGGTACTAGACCACTAACAAATCTGGTTGATAGAGCCGTTCAATTGTTAGATAAAACCATATTATTGGATCCAGTCCTTAGAAAGCTCGATGCTCCACCTACATTAGCATATGTAAATCTATATTTTACAGGATCGGAAGGATCAGAAATCAATGTAAAGGTTGTTGCAATTCCTGGGGAAGATGCAAATCAATGGCTTGTTCAACAAGAAATGAGATCTTCTTTTGAGAGGCAAAGCCCTACATCCCTAAACCTTAATTCAATAAAAATTGGACTAGCTCATGCTAAAACTATCTTCCAAAAGGAGTTACCTAATTGTGAAATAAAACTTCTCTCACTTGTTAGCCGAGATAACAATCTTGTTTGGGAAGTATTTTGTAGTATGGATTTTGGTAATTTGTCAGGATTACTTGATGATGAAACAGGGGCTTTTAATGCTCCCTTAAATAAGTTAGAAAACTCAAGTTACAAACCTACACCTTCAGTGGTCAATACACCTACTGTTGAGCCTGAGCACAATTCTGTTCAAACGGATCTTCAAAGAACACGAGAAAAGTATATGAGAACAGCGATAGATGGAATGTCTAGTTATCAAAGGATTTGGCTAGATGAAGACACCGCAGTGTATTTAGCGCCAGTTGGTTCTGGAGATTGGACTGTGATAGCACATCATCTCCCAACATCAGCAGTTATTAGTTACGATGGAGAAGGAAGAGAGATAGCTAGAAATACCGGACATCATCCAGATGCAGAGAAATATGCAGAAATTATGTCTAAAAGAGAGTTTGTAAAAGAAGCGGTTATGAAACTGTTTGGACAAGTCGCTTCTCCAATAGAATAAAATGTGAAGGTTACTATCCAATAATATTGGGCAGAATGTACTTAAGATTTACAATGGGCTTTAGCGAGAAGAATCAACAATTTTATTTTTAGCCTCTTGCCACAGCTTTTCCTTCTCTGGCATTGGAAGGTCAGATAATGAAATATTATTTTCTTGACAGAAATCCTCTATGTATTTAAAGCGCTTGTAGAATTTTTCATTAGCTAACCTAGTTGCTGATTCTGCATCCACTCCAATCCATCCAGCTAATCTTACAAGAGTGAAGAAAATATCTCCCAATTCTTCCTCTTTCTCATCTCTCCCATTAGCATCTTTTAGTTCTTGGATTTCCTCATTAATCTTATCTAAAATCCCATTCACATCATCCCAATCAAAGCCAGTACGAGATGCTCTGAGCTGGATACCTTGACTTCTAGAAAGTGCAGGCATGGTTTTTGGAATACCGTCCAAAATTGATTTGCCAGTACCCTTCTTTTCTTTCAACTTGATCTTCTCCCATTGCCTCTCCACTTCCCAAGTATTTTCAGCTTTAGCATCCCCAAATATATGAGGATGTCGATTCAATAGTTTTTGTTTGGCCCCGACGAGTACATCTTCAATAGTAAAGTGGCCTGAGTCTTCAGCAATTAAAGCCTGAAATATAATGTGTAATAGAACATCCCCGAGTTCTTCAGCAAGATTACTATGGTTTACCACATCTATAGCATCTAGGACTTCATAGCACTCTTGGATAAACCCATTTCTAAGAGAAGCAGAAGTTTGTTCCTGATCCCAAGGGCAGCCACCAGGCCCACGTAATAATTTAATTATTTCCACCATTTTATTAAAGCCGCTAGAATTCTGTTTATCTTTGACCATAAGCTTGATTATAAGATGAATAATCATTCGTTGACAACCTAATAAACTCAACTTAATATGGTTTCACTATGGGTGCTTTTTTTGGTAATAAAATATCCTGGTTGATTTTGTCTGTTCTCCTTGCTGTGCTACTTCCAATTTGGTTGGTGACCTCTAATGTAAGATGGGTTGTAAATGATTTAAGTCTCTACTCCTTTGGCTTTAATAAATTTAATATTCAGGAGAGGACTGGTATTTCTAATCAAGAACTTATGAGTGCTGCTCGGCAAATACGAAGTTACTTTAATAACAAAGAGGAGGTTTTGAATGTGACTGTGGAAATTGCTGGTGTTAGCAGGAATATCTATAATCCTAAGGAAATTGCACATATGAGAGATGTAAAGGGTTTAATACAAGGAGTCTATCAGCTTCAAGAGATTATCAGCCTATATTTAGGCATTTTAATTATTTTAGGTATTCTTGCTAGGAGATATACCGTGTGGAAACCGTTGGCTGGTGCATGTGTGTATGGAGGCATTTTTACGTTATGTCTTATTATAATTATTGGTATATTATCGGTGGTTGATTTTGGAGGATTATTTTTGGTCTTCCATCTGGTAAGTTTCAGCAATGATCTGTGGCTACTAGATCCTTCACGAGATATGCTTATCCGTATGTTTCCGCAAGGGTTTTTTATGGATGCTACAATATTAATAGCTCTTGGTACCATTGTAGAGGCACTAGTAATAAGTGGGGTAGGATATTTGGTACTAAGATCGTCTCGAAAATGGTAACAGGAATTACCTAATAATCGTCAGTCTAATTTGCACAGCCACACGTTCCTCCACTAGAGCATGCACATCCACCTTGACCACTTATGGGAGCTGACATTCCATTTGAGCCTATACTAAACGAAGCAAAGACAGACAGAGCTCGGTTAGCAGTAGATGAACAATTTGGACATGGAGCCGATTGAGTAGCAAGGCTCATAGGCCTAAGTAATTCAAACCTGTTATCACATGTTTTACAGCTGTATTCGTATAAAGGCATTGTTATCTCCATATAAAATTATATGATATTGTAAAACTTCCATAATGCTGTGGTCAAGTTACGATAATCCTTTCAATATTTAACAAATAGGTAGTATTTTAATGCTTAATAACACTTGCATTTGACTATTTGGATATGTGAAGATAGTTTCCAAGAAAAGGAGGTGAGAGCTTATGAAAAGTAATTTATCAATGGGAGAGGCTCTGATCAAGAGGAGATCCCTCTTAGTTTAGTCTTTTTTAACTGAAAGTTAATCTTTGGTAAGAGAGGCTCCGGCATCTGTCGGGAGCCTCTCCCCTTTTTTTGTATATAGATATTCATTTCCTATACATTGACACTTTACTTATAGTAGTGCTAGCATTTCTATAATATGCAGCGTCCTAAATATATCGATGTTAATGGCATAAAGACTAGATACTATGAAGAAGGAGAGGGTGAATCTCTAATTCTTATGCATGGTGGCCAATTTGCATCTGATGGCTTAGCCGAAGATTGGGAACCTAACTTTGATCGCTTTGTTAAATCATTTCATGTGTTAGCTGTGGATATGTTGGGGCAGGGATTTACTGGAAATCCAATCCAGGACAAAGATTATGTTATAGGCAGTACAGTAAAGCATATTATAGGATTCCTTGATATATTAGGCATAGATAATGCCCATTTGGTTGGACACTCTAGAGGTGGTTATACTGCTTTGCGCCTCGCGATGGAGCATCCGAAACGTGCCAGAAGCGTAGTGAATGTTGACAGTGCTTCATTTATACAAGAGGTTAACGAGTTTTATACTGATGCTCAGCAAAAGGCAAACCAGTATAAGGATCCTAAAGACAGGATTTGGCATTTTACAAGAGCTAATTCCTATGCAGATGATCACATTACTGAGTCATGGGTAGATGCAAAGTACGAGGTACAGCAAACTTCAAATCATAAAGATGCTGTTCAGAAAATGGAATACTTAGGCAAGCAATTTTCTAAGGATATCAAAGAACGGCAACTAGAATGTCATGAATGGGTTAAAGAGGGACGACTAAAGACACCCACACTTATAACTTGGGGATACAATGATCCATCAGCGAGATGGGAGCCTGTTGGCTTAAAATCTTTGGATCTAATACTACCAAATAATCCTGACTCTCAAATGGTAGTATTTAATAAAGCAGGGCACTATTGCTACCGAGAACAGCCAAAGGCCTTTGTAGGGGCAGTTGCTAGCTTTATTGAGGGGCTTAAATAAAATACCATTGTATTAGGGATGCTTGTTATTTCAGTTAATAGTGAACCTAATTTAATGTTGGAATATTTCCAGAGATGTTTTCTAAGTGATATTAGAGCTTCTTAAGATGCTTATAGATATTGGGCTAAAAACTCCTCGGCTGCTTGGAAAAATTTCAGCCGGTTTTCTGGTTTTGCAAATCCATGCCCTTCATCTGGGAAAACAAGGTATTTATATGGTAGCCCTTTCTTCTTCATCGCTTCCACTATTTGTTCTGATTCCGCTTGCTTAACTCTTGGGTCATTAGCTCCTTGGGCAATCAAAATAGGTATTTTAATCCTGTCTACCTTGAAGAGAGGCGATCTTGATTTAAGAAAATGTGCATCCTTTTCTGGATGACCTACGCGTTTATGGAATGTTGCGATCATAGGCTCCCAGTAAGGAGGGACTGACTTTATTAATGTAATTAGGTTGCTCGGACCAACTATATCCACTGCACATTGAAATAGATTTGGAGTAAAGGTAGCACCAACTAAAGCTGCATATCCTCCATAAGAGCCACCGAAAATTGCTATGCGACTTTGATCAGCATAACCTTCTTTAATAGCCCAATCTATAGCATCCACCAAGTCATCATGCATTTTCCCTCCCCATTCTCTATCCCCGGCATTTACAAATGCCTTGCCGTATCCAGTAGAGCCACGGAAATTGACCTGGAAACAGAGGTAGCCACGATTAGCTAGCCACTGTCCGCTAGGATCAAATCCCCATGAATCCCTAGCCCAGGGACCTCCATGAACATTTAATACCATGGGAAGCTTAAGTTTGGTTTCTTTTGGAGGGAAAGTGAGGTAACCATTAATGGTTAGCCCATCCCTAGCTTTAAAAGATACTGGTTGCATATTGGCTAATCTGTACTGGGTTAATTTAGGTTGGTGCTCAAATAGAAATTCTCCCTTTTGACTCTGGCGGTTATAAGTGTAGAAAGAAACAGGTCCGGTATCTTTTGTAAAACCTACCATCCAAGTCTTATCAGCGATATCTCTGCTGTAAATTGAAAAATCCCCATTATCTAAGTTGTTAATGTACTGGAAATCAAGCTTTATTGAAGGATCAAGTACCAACCAATCATTACGGGCACGGTTAAACGAAACAGCCTGTATCTCATAATTATTTGGATTGATCATCACTCTTGATACATCATAAACAGGATCTTCAGCAATTACTTCAAAGTTATTAGAGAGAATATCTAATTTAATCAATCTTCCAGTATTGGAATTTCTGGAGTCGATTAAATATAGACCGAATCCATCCTTTGTGAAGGATAATGGATGAGTTGTAAGAGCATCTTCTGCATCCCAAGTAATCATAGGTCGCCATTCAGATTCTTCGGTATCTCTTACCAATAAATCAAAGCCTCCGTCAGAACGGGCACATGTGGCAGCTCTAATTTGAAGGTTATAATCAGCCTCCCACCCCACGACATTACCTGGGTTTTTGCAAACAAGTTCAAGTATTCCCGTGTCAAAAGTAAGTTTGTAAACATCGTGAATTCTTGGGTCATTCTTATTGATAGATAGAAGAATTTCGTTTGGAAACTGTTTAACATGTTCTAGGATACGAACCTGAATGTTTTCAAAAGGAGTAAGGTCTGTGCTATTTAAACTTTCTAAATCTGTAGAATAGAGGTGGAAATTTTCGTTTCCACCGCTATCTTGCAGGTATAAAATTCGGTTATTATCATAACTCCAAAGATAAGTTCTAACCCCACGATCTGCATCCTTTGTAACAGGCTTATCGTCCTGACTACTGATTGATCTCATCCATACGTTTAAAACTTTATTAAAAGGTGCTATATATGCCATCCTTGTGCCATCGGGGGAGATCTTGGGGCTTATTCTTTCGGGATTGCCAAAGAGTACATCAAGAGGGATTAGAGAAGTATTTAATTTGCTTGGCATTTTACAACTTTCCTTTTATCAAGATTATAAGTTTGCTACTTCCAAATAGCATATCAGTAATAGTATAAGATTAACCGAATTGGGATGGAATAAATTTTCTACTATTTCTTATATTAACAGTATTGCTTCTTATTTTTCTGTAGCTTCAGTAGGTCTAATTAGTAAATTATCGAACTATATATATTCTTTTCTAGTTTTCTGTTTTTGTTATAGTAGTGGGCTTTACCTCGTGCAAAATTAAGGATATATGTTAAGCCCAAATTATCATTAAATCATTTACGTTTTGGATTAATTTTTTATATTTGGTTATTGCGTTCTTTTTAACTCTAGCAAATTCTTTCTAAAGGTCATGAGATCTAAGAGTAACTTTTCTAATAACTGTTCCCATTGATTTTTTAATCGACTGGTGTCAAATTTGATTAATTTATTTCCAATTGTTATGTTTGGGCCGAGGAATTTTTCTAGCGGTATTTTTGCCCCTCCTATTTCCTCTAGCATCCGTATATCTATATATTTATCATGTCGATAAATAGATTTTACATTGGCTTCACGTGATAAAAGCTTCAATTTTGTAAGGTAAAGCAAATTTTTAACTTGCCATGGCATTGGCCCGAAACGATCTGTAAGTTCGTTTGCAATAGTATCTAAAACCTCAGGCATCTCTATTATTACTAACCTTTTATAGATCCCCAGCCGGTTTGATAGATCTGATATGTAATCTTGCGGTAAACTTGCAGGTATTCCTATCTCAATATTAATATCTGAATTACTAAGTAATTTTTCAGTTGTTACGATTTTTGATTCACTTTGATCATCAATTGATTCTTGTTGGAATCTAAGGTCCATTACTGCTTCTGATAGAATACGAGTATATAAATCGAATCCAACCGCCTGAATATGTCCACTTTGCTCACGGCCAAGTAGGGATCCAGCCCCACGAATCTCCAAATCTTGCATAGCTATACGAAATCCTGAACCTAATTCTGTAGCTGCTAGTATTGACTTTAGTCTCTTCTCTGCTGTTTCAGTTAATCTGCGGCCTTGAGGTATTAGGAAATAAGCATAGGCTCTTTCAGAACCACGCCCTATTCTTCCACGGAGCTGATAGAGCTGAGATAGACCAAATCTATCAGCACGATTAACTATTAGTGTGTTAACGCCAGGTATATCCAATCCAGATTCAATGATAGTTGTACAGACAAGGACATCCGCTTTACCTTGAGAAAACTTCCGCATCACATCTTGAAGTTGGCCTTCTGGCATTCGTCCATGTGCAACACTAATACGAGCCTCTGGGACCATAGATGTTAGAGAATTTGCAATGGAGTCAATGTTGTGTACCCGATTATGTACAAAAAAAACCTGGCCTTGTCTATCAAGTTCTCGTAGAATAGCGTCCCGTATAACATCATTGCTGTATTCAGAGACATATGTCTTAATGGGTATGCGCTGTTCAGGAGGTGTCTCGATTGTACTCATGTCTCGAACTCCGGACAAGGACATGTGTAGAGTTCGAGGGATTGGTGTAGCACTTAGTGCTAAGACATCGACTTCTTTACGCATTTTTTTAAAACGTTCTTTATGGTCAACACCAAATCGCTGTTCCTCATCGATAATAACTAACCCTAGGTTATTAAATAACACATCTTTTTGTAGTAATCGATGAGTTCCAATGCAAATGTCCACCTTTCCATTCCGTAAATCTTCTAAAATATCCTTTTGTTCCTTATTTGTACGAAAGCGACTTAGGGTCTCTATTCCTATAGGAAATGGTTTAAGGCGTTGTGAAAAAGTTAAATAATGTTGTTCGGCTAGAACAGTGGTAGGAACCAATATAGCAACTTGCATGCTGCTCATAACTGCCTTGAAGGCTGCCCTAAGGGCAACCTCGGTTTTACCGTATCCTACGTCACCGCATACTAGGCGATCCATTGGTTTTGATTGTTCCATATCTTCCTTAACTTCATTAATGGTAACTATTTGATCCAAGGTTTCCTCAAAAGGGAATGAGTCCTCCAATTCTTTTTGCCAAGAAGAATCTGGCAGTGATGCAATACCGTTTACAATTTCACGAGAAGCATACAAAGAAAGAAGTTCAGCAGCCATTTCTTTCGCAGAGCGCGCTACTTTAATTTTGGTACGATTCCATTCCTGGTTGCCTAATCTTGTAACCTTGGCCGGGACTTCGAGAGGAGATATGTATGCTGTAACCCTATCCAATTGTTCCATAGGGACATACAGTTTATCATTATCAGCATATTCTAAAATTAGATATTCCTGTAACCCAGTTCCCATATCTCTTTCCTCTGTATTTAAAAAACGGGCAATACCATGCTCAATATGTACTACAAAGTCACCAGGAGTTATTTCTGAAAGGAAAGCATCTCGATGAATTTTAGCTCGTCGGATTGATCGCCTACGTTTAACGTAGTCAAAGATTTCTCTATCAGTTATCAAGGTGATATTGATACCCTTCATTGTCAGGCTAAACCCTTCTTCAAGGTCGCCTTGTATTAAGGAAATCTTAGCTGAATTATCTGATAATGAAACTTTAGTTGTCGAAGTAACAATTTGATGCTCTTTCAGAATACCTTTAAGACGTTTGGCATGTTGAGTAACAACGATTAATTTTTTCCCTTCAGTTGACATTGATTGGATTCGCTTACTGAAATCATCCATTTTCCCGAAGAAACTGGGAGCTTCTTTGAACGGCAAGGAGAAATTGGTTTTGTTTGGGGTTATGTTTGTGCCCCATTCTGAGAGATCTAGTTTATGAGTCGTCTTATTTAATATTTTGATTAGTTTAGGCCAAAAGATATGGCCAGATGGAAAATTTAGTGGAAGCTCTCCTCGTTTCGTTTTGGTATAAAGGAATTGTGAGGTTCGAGTATCAATTTTTAGTGCGAAATCCTCTATATAAGAAGGCTGATACATGACTAAAAGAGAATTCGAAGGCATATAGTCTATTATAGTTCCATTACAAAAGAAGCCAGTGTATAAGTTAACCTCTTTTAGGTAATACCCTTCTATAAGGGATGAAATCTCCTCATTAATACGATCTCTATGTTCCTTATTGCACTCAGACATATCCAGTTTGCTCAATATTTTCTTTACCTTTGAAGTATCAGTAAAGGCAGGTAAGATTTCTTGGGCAATATTCACATATACAGTATTAACTTGTTCAATGGATACTTGAGTTAGAGGATCAAAGGTTCGCATACTATCAATTTGGTTTCCATATAGCTCTATTCGATACGGGTTAACTGATGTAGCCGGGAATATGTCTAAGATTCCCCCTCGCCTACTAATAGTTCCAGGTATCTCTACAGATGGCTCTAATTGATAACCCATATTCACTAAATTGTGGATTAGTGATTCTATATTCAAACTTTGTCCCTTTATAAGTGTAACCATTTTATTTAACAAAGTTTGCGGGTTCAAAGTAAATTGGGCTACAGCAGAAATGGACGAAACAATAGTAAGAGGATTACCTGAATGAGTTACGAGTGTTGATAAGACAGAAAGACGTTCTTGAACGGTATGTCTATCGGAAAGATGCCTTTCGAACGGAAGTGAATCACTTTCAGGGAAATGAAGTATAGAACCGTCGTCTCCCTGCCAAGAAATAAGTTGATCTTGCAGTCTACGAGAGTCATCTGGCTTAGGAACCAAGACGAGAACAGGCACATTTAATTCCTTTCTCAAGCATGATATTAAATATGGAAGACCATTACTGATTATTTGACCCGTAGATTTATTTCCATAAGTTAATGATTCTATAAGACCTCTATATTGGGGTAAATTTTCTAGTGAAGGTAATATATCTAAAAGGGCCATGTTACTTCCTCACCTTTTAAAACACCTAAATGGCTAGGGGATATTCCACTAGCCATTTAGGAATTCTATCATATTGTCTGGGTATATTTTGTATTGGGTTTTGTTATTGTATTGGCATCATTTGTTCAATCGAATGGCTACAAGAAATTACCACTAATCGAATAGAGAATATATATTTGACATTCATGGGTGGCATCAATAATTTTAACATATGTGAATTCTTTCTACCTTTATATCTAAATTATGTAAAAGCCTTGAACATTGGCGTAAAGAAGATTTAGCGATGTTAAATCTTCTTTATAACTTCTTCTAAATCATTAACCATATAGGTTGGCTGAATTACCTTCTTTTTAATTGAGGATGAATTTATCCATATAACTTTCATGCCAGCTGTTAAAGCCCCAATCACATCATTATCAAAATCATCTCCAATATGGATTGTTTCCTCGGGAATTGCCTTTAATTTATTTAAAGTAATATTAAATATCTTACAGGATGGCTTGGCAAGCCCAACTTCGTCGGAGAAAGTAAGGACATCAAAATACTGTAAAATCTGCTGTTTATCCATATATTGTCTAAAGGTAGACCCTGGAGTCATAGCTGTATTGGATATAAGGCCAAGTTTGTAACCATCAGAGCTTAATTTGGCTAGGATTTTTGATGCCTTGGGATGCACCGGCGGTGGATACAGGTAAAATGGATTTAAATAGCTAGAGAGGATTTGGCTAAAATCTGTATCAGTTAATCTAGATAGCAAGTAGGGATCTATTTTCTTTATAAATAGTTCAATTTGAATTTCAAAGCTAATATCTTTGCCTTCTGTTCTAATGTGGTTGCAATAGGTAATGCACTGAGAATATGCTTTCTCTAAGGTTTGTTCTGAGAATATCTCTCCGATATTAAATAAAGTTTGCTTTACACTTTCTATTCGAAGTCTGGCACGATTGTCCCCGAATCCTGGTTTATCTATTATAAGTGTATTCCAAAGGTCGAAAGTTATACAGGATATCGGGTTGCTTTTATCCAATTTATTTCATTACCTTAATTCGTATGGGTTCTTCAATAATTTCCCCTATAATAGCGATAGTTGAAACTCCTGCTTTTTGAAGTTCAGACACCATCTCATTAGATTTTGAAGCAGATACAGACATGAGAAGCCCTCCAGAAGTTTGAGCGTCACACAAAGATATTTTAGATTCTTCGCTGATGTCATTCGCCCAACTTACTAAATCTTGGCTAGATAATAAGTTTCTATATGTACCTTGAGGAGCGATTCCTTGCTTAAGGAGGCCTGATAACCCCTTTATCATAGGAATATTACTTAATTTTAATGTAGCACCAACGGAACTAGCCTGCAGCATAGACCCTAGATGCCCTATTAATCCATATCCAGTGATATCTGTACAGGCATTTGCTCCTATTTTCGTCATTACATGAGAAGCAGCATGGTTTAAGCTACTCATGACTTTAATTGCTCTTGCAATAGTTGCTTTGTTAGCGATTCCCTGTTTGGCAGCAGTAGTAATAACTCCAGTCCCTATGGGTTTGGTTAGTATTAGAACATCACCAGGCTTAGCTTTTGATTTAGTGATCTGTTTACCAGGCTCTATAATACCTGTTACCGCCATGCCGTATTTTGGTTCTTCATCGTCGATAGTATGGCCACCAGCTACAATAACACCAGCCTCATGGGCCTTCTCAGATCCTCCTTTTAAAATTGAACCTAAAATATTTCTGGATAAGTCACTTGGGAATGCCAAAATATTTAAGGCAATGATAGGTGTGCCTCCCATAGCATATATATCACTGATGGCATTGGCAGCTGCTATCGCTCCAAAATCATAAGGATTATCAACGATAGGTGGAAAGAAATCCAAAGTTTGGACAATGGCCAAATCGCTACTCAGTTTATAAACGGCAGCATCATCAGCAGGATTTAATCCGACTAATAGGTTAGGGTCAGATACTTGTGGTAACTGGCTCAGGACCTGAGCCAGGTCTGTTGAACTAAATTTTGAGGCTCAACCAGCACAGCGAGCTAAGCTAGTAAGTTTAAATTGATGAGATTCCATCAATACTCCTGTCTTTAGAAATTATTGGAATTATAATTAGATTGTAACATATAGCGTTAGGTAGCTTTAGGACAGTTTTATAAAACTAGGATGATTTTGGTTTAATCCACATTGGTATTGGCTGCAAAGATATATTAAATATAATAGGCTAAGGAAAAATGTATCCAATAATGACTATTAGTTAATTATCTTCTGAATTATCAAGTCAGCCATTTTGTCTGTTCCAACATAGCTTTGTCCTAACGTGACGATATCAGCTGTGCGATGGCCGTTATCAAGGACTGCATCAACTGCTTTTTCAATAGTTTTTGCTTCCTCCTCTAACGCAAGAGAATAGCGAAGCAACATAGCAGCACTAAGAATCGATGCAATTGGATTAGCAATGCCCTTGTTTACTATATCTGGCGCGCTACCATGAATCGGTTCATATAACCCGCGTGAACGTTTTCCATGACGTTTTGGAATTCCTGATAGGCTTGCTGATGGTAACATACCCATAGAACCCGCTAAAACAGAAGCTTCGTCAGTAAGAATGTCACCAAAGGTATTCTCGGTGACCATAACATCAAAATGAGAAGGATTACGAATGAGTACCATTGCCGCAGTATCAACTAACATATGTTCGAGAGAAACATCTGGATATTCAGGTGCTATTTCCATTGCTATCTCTCTCCAAAGTTGAGAAGAAACTAGCACATTTGCTTTGTCTATAGATGTTAAATGCATACGGCGGCGTTTTGCGAGTTCAAACCCTACACGGAGAATGCGCTCAATTTCCTGTTCTGAATAACGTAATGTGTCTACTGCTCGGCGGCCGCGAGAGTTCTCCCATCGTCTTTTAGGTTCTCCGAAGTAAAGTCCACCAGTAAGTTCCCTTACAATGATTATATCTACTTTGTTAATGATTTCTTCTTTAATAGGACTCGATCCAGCAAGTACAGGATGCACTTTAACAGGTCGTAAATTGGCAAATACTCCCATCTCTTTGCGAATTGACAAAAGTCCATCTTCTGGGCGTATTGTTGCTGTTGGGTCATCCCATTTAGGTCCACCGACAGCACCTAAAAGAACAGCATCACTATTTTTACACATGTCCAGTGTAGCTTGTGTAAGAGGGGTTCCATGTCTATCTATTGAACATCCTCCAATATCTCCTGATGAGAAATTGAATTTGTGATTGAATTGAGATCCAATAGCCTCTAATATTCTTATCGTCTGGGTGGTTACCTCTGGTCCTATACCGTCGCCTGGAAGTACTGTAATAGAAAAATGCATTTTGCTACCTCTTCTTACTTTGGATAACCCGCGTATTATACAACTAGAGTAATCGTAAAGCTAATAAAATACTGGGTTCAAAACTTATATCAATTAGCAGATTAGAATTTTTTGCTCAGGGTGACCATTAGTGTCTATTTTCTTCGTAAGCTGCTATTTTATTTTCAAGTTTAAGAATAAGACCTATGTCATCTAGGCCATTTACTAGGCAGTATTTCCGAAACGCATCAATTTTAAATGATGCGTCGACGCTATCACTATCACTCACTGTTTGGTTATCTAAATCAATAGTCAGCTCGTATCCAGGAGCGTTCTTAGCTTTTGATATGATATTCTCTACGTCATTCTCTGGAAGAACTATTGTAAGGAGTCCATTTTGGAAGCAATTTCCTCGGAAGATATCAGCAAAACTAGGCGCTATAATAGTCTTAAAGCCATATTGTTGAAGTCCCCAAGGGGCTGCCTCTCGTGAAGAACCACTTCCGAAATTTCTTCCTGTTACAAGGATGGAAGCTCTGTCATATCTTGGTTGGTTTAAAATAAAATCAGGATTTAGCGTTTTACCGTCTTCTAAGTAACGCCAATCATAAAAAAGGAATGGTCCGTATCCAGTTCTTTCAATACGTTTTAGAAACTGCTTGGGCATTATTTGATCTGTATCAATGTTAACTCTGTCTAAAGGACCTACTATTCCAGTATGAGTTGAGAATAATTCCATAGTATGCGTCTCCATATATTTGAAGTTAAATTCCTACTATTGATTTTGTTTGGTACTTATAATATGCGATTTACTTATAAATCCATTCTCTAATATCTGTAAAGTGTCCGGTAACTGCTGCTGCTGCTGCCATTGGTGGACTTACAAGGTGTGTGCGGCCTCCTTTACCTTGACGGCCTTCAAAGTTGCGATTAGAGGTTGATGCACATCTTTCTCCTGGTTTAAGAATATCTGGGTTCATGCCTAAACACATTGAACAACCAGATTCTCTCCAATCAAACCCTGCATCTTTGAAGAAAAGATCTAATCCTTCTGCTTCTGCCTGTTTCTTTACTAATGTGGATCCTGGAACGACCATTGCTTGGACTTTAGGGTGTACGCTGTACCCCTTTATTACCTCAGCAGCAGATCGAAGGTCTTCTATCCGTCCATTGGTGCATGAGCCAATAAAAACCCGGTCTAGCTTAATGGATTGAATAGGTATATTGGGCTGCAAGGCCATATATTCCAATGCTCGAGCTACAGCTCTTTGGTCAGACTCCGTTTTGAAAGAATTGGGATCAGGAATTCGGTCAGTGATGTCTGCGACCATACCTGGATTGGTACCCCATGTAATGTGAGGTGATAAGGAACTAGCATCTAGCTTAATAACCTTGTCATAGACAGCTCCTTCGTCAGTTTGCAGTAGGCGCCATTGTTCAATTGCACTATCAAGCTGGTCATTTTTGGGTGCGTAAGGTCGTCCTGCTACATACTTAAAAGTTGTCTCGTCTGGTGCAATCATTCCTGCTCTGGCACCAGCTTCGATAGACATGTTGCATACGGTCATACGACCTTCCATTGATAGTGCTCGTATTGCTTCCCCAGTATATTCGACGGCATACCCTGTAGCACCATCTACACCAATCTTACCGATGATGCTTAAAATTATATCCTTTGCTGTCACTCCTTTACTCAGTTTTCCTTCAACTCTAATCTCCATGGTCTTTGGTTTGCTTTGGAATATACACTGACTAGCCAGTACTTGCTCTACTTCAGATGTGCCTATTCCAAAAGCTAACGCACCAAAAGCACCATGGGTTGAAGTATGACTATCCCCGCAAACGATTGTTTTTCCTGGAAGGGTGTAACCCATCTCAGGTCCAATCATATGAACTATACCTTGATTGGGATTATTAATATCGTATAGAGTTATACCGAATTGTTCAGCATTATTACTGAGGGCCTCTAATTGTTTTCTAGACAATTCATCTTGAATAGGTAGATTCCTATTTGATGTGGGCACATTATGATCTGCAACAGCTACTGTGAGATTAGGACGTCTAACAGTTCGGCCAGCAAGGCGTAATCCTTCAAACGCCTGTGGTGAAGTGACCTCGTGAATCAAATGGAGATCTATATATAGAACAGATGGTTTGCCAGGTTCTTCGTGAACAACATGGGCATCCCATACTTTATCGAGCATTGTCCTTTTTTGTGTTGGAGACATATATCCTCCCTTTATTTACATAGAAAACCATATAAAGGTATACCTTAAATAAATATTTTATAATGTTAGCTATATCAAAAGATACTGAGGGACTATTTACTAACAGATGTTGTTTCTTTACCTGCTTCTTGCATGGCCAGTAGCCTATTTAAGGCATTCATATAGGCCTTTGCGCTCGCTACAATAATATCAGTATCACCGCCTCTCCCAAGATAGGACTTCGAATCTTTTTCTACTCGGATCGTAACTTGTCCAATCGCGTCTATTCCTTCGGTTACCGACTGTATATTAAACTCGCTTAAAACATTGGACACTTGTACTATACGGTTAATGGCTTTAAATACAGCATCCACTGGGCCTGTACCGGTAGATGCATCAGTGGCAATTTTTCCATCTCGGTCAATAAGTCGAACAGTTGCAGTAGCAATCTCGTGGTTACCACAGGATACTTGTACATGGTCGAGTTTATATACTAGAGTTTCTTTGACCACCTGTCTTTGATCAGACATCAGTGCTTCAAGATCTTTATCACTTACCTCACGTTTTTTGTCTGCCAATTCCTTAAAAGATTCGAAAGCACTGTTAAGCTGCTCTTTATCCAGGTGATACCCTAACTCTTCTAGTCGCGATTTAAGACCTGCTCGTCCGCTAAGTTTTCCCAAGACTAATTCACTGCTAGGCCAACCAATAGATCGGGGCTCCATTATTTCATAAGTAGTGCGCTCTTTAATGATTCCATCTTGGTGTATACCAGAAGCATGCCTGAATGCGTTTCCCCCAACAATTGCTTTGTTAGGCTGAACAGGAAAGCCAGTGATATCACTAACAAGACGACTGGTTGAATATATCTGTCGGGTATCTATATTAGTATCAACCCCGAAGAAATCCTTGCGGGTTTCTACTCCCATAATTACTTCTTCAAGAGCTGCATTGCCGGCTCTCTCGCCAAGTCCATTTATGCACCCCTCAATCTGTCGTGCGCCAGCCCTTATGGCTGCTAAACTGTTGGGTACTGCAAGCCCCAGGTCATTATGGCAGTGCACACTTACCACTGCCTGATCTATATTGGACACTTTCGCAAACACATTTTTTATTAAATCTTCGAACTCTTCTGGAATCGCATAACCAACAGTATCAGGTATATTAACCGTGGTAGCACCAGCCTTGATTACAGCCTCTAACATAGGAAATAAGTAATCAGGATTGGTACGAGTTGCGTCCATAGGAGAGAATTCTACATTACTACAATATTTTTTCGCTCGTTTCACCATACTTACAGCCAAATCCATAACTTCTTCTCTGTTTTTTCTTAATTGGTGTAGGAGATGAATATCAGAGGTAGACAGAAAAACATGTATCCGGGGCTCTTCTGCTCCTTTAATCGCTTCCCATGCTTGATCTATATCATTAGGGTGAGCTCTCGCAAGTGATGTAATTACTGGTCTACGTAATTCATTAGCAATTGCCTGAACAGCTTTAAAGTCACCAGGCGAGCTAGCTGCAAAGCCAGCTTCAATTATATCGACTCCCAAGCGGTCAAGCTGTCTGGCAATTTCCATCTTCTCGTTCATCGTCAGTCCGGCACCAGCTGCTTGTTCACCATCTCGCAAAGTTGTATCAAATATTAGCACCTTTTCATGTTGCATATCGGTAATCCTTTAAGAGCAATTATTTTTATACTGTATCTTTTAGCCAGGGCATCTGCTCTCTCAATATTTTGCCCACCTTCTCTATAGGGTGGTCGGCATTCTCTTTCTGCAGAGTATTAAATCTGGGCCTACCTTCATCATTTTCAGCAATCCATTCTTTCGCAAAAGTTCCATTCTGTATTTCTTTTAGCACTTTGCGCATATTATCTTTGACATCTTCATTCACCACTCTAGGCCCTCGGGTATAATCGCCATATTCAGCTGTGTCACTAACAGAATAACGCATATAATCCATTCCACCCTGATACAGTAGGTCAACTATTAACTTAAGTTCGTGGAATACCTCAAAATAGGCTATTTCTGGTTGGTAACCAGCTTCTATAAGAATTTCAAAAGCAGATTTTACTAGAGAAGTAACTCCTCCACAAAGTACGGTTTGTTCACCGAACAGATCTGTTTCTGTTTCCTCTTGGAATGTGGTACCCAATACTCCTGCTCTTGTGGAGCCAAGTCCTTTGGCATAAGCCATTGCTTTATCCATAGCTTGAGATGAAGCATCTTGATGTATCGCGACTAGAGCTGGGACACCTACTCCTTTTGTGTAGAGCTCCCTTAACCTATGACCTGGTGATTTGGGTGCTATCATTGATACGTCTACATCTTTTGGAGGCATTATTGTTTGGTAATGTATGTTGAAACCGTGAGCAAACATTAGAGTTTTGCCTTCTACCATGTGTGGAGCTATAGAGTCTTTATAAATCTCTGCCTGTGCAGTATCGGGTACTAACATCATGACTATGTCTGATTTTTTTGCGGCCTCTTTAACTGTAGTTACCTCTAAATCATCTGCTTCGGCTTTTTCCCAACTAGAGCTGCCATCGTATAATCCTACCACTACATTTACGCCACTATCACTAAGATTAAGTGCATGGGCATGTCCCTGGCTTCCATAACCAATTATAGCCACTGTTTGATCACTCAGTAGTTTCAGGTCTGCATCTGATTCATAATATATATCAGCCATTAATTTTCCTCTTTATTTTACTTTTTGGTTGATTATAGGCGAGTCTAGATATTTCTCCAAAGTATTTGTTACTTGTTAAGAAATCTGCACTTAATTAATCTAAACACTTCCAGTCTCTGAGAATTTACCTTGACGTATGCCTACTTCTTTCGTCAATCCATTATCCTTGAATGCCATAATTTCTTCTGAAGAGCTTATGCCTCCCCTGTTCATGGCTATCATTCCAGAACGCATTAATTCTACTATTCCAAAGGGCTCTAGCAATTTACTTAATGATTCAATTTTGTCCCCATTGCCGGTCACTTCTATCACTACTGATTCATCTGAGACATCTATAATATTGGACCGAAAAATTTCAACGATCTGCATAATCTCTCCACGGTTATGAGTATCTGCCTTAACTTTTATTAAGGCTAATTCTCGGGAAACATAATTTTCATTAGCAATTACCGTTACTTCGATTACATCGATGAGCTTTCTGAGCTGCTTTGTAATCTGATCCACAGTATAGTCATCTCCTTCTGCAACAAAAGTCATTCTAGAAAGCCCGGGGACTTCACTGTGGCCCACTGCTAGGCTAACAATATTGAATCCCCTTCTCCTAAACATACTAGTGACTCTATTAAGAACGCCTGGTTTGTCAATTACAAAAGCGGTTATTGTATGAGTTGCTAGTTCCATTTAGTTTTGTATCTCCTTAGGTTCTTCAACCAGCTCTTTAACGCTGGTTCCGGCTGGTATCATAGGATAGACATTTTCCTCTTCCTCAACTTGAAAGTCTATCAAGGCAGGTCCATCATATGCCATTGCCGTTTCTATTGCATTTCTCACTTGTGTTGTTTCCGTTACCCTGAGACCCAACATTCCAAAAGCCTCAGCTAATTTTACGAAGTCCGGGTTTCGAGTGTAACGGGTAGCTACATAACTCTTATTATAAAACAGTTCTTGCCATTGTCGTACCATACCAAGGCAGTTATTATTCATTAGAGCAAACTTAACTGGTATGTTATTCTCCACCATAGTGGCTAGCTCATACATAGTCATCTGGAAACCGCCATCACCTGCCACTGACCATACAACTTTATCTGGTTGTCCTACTTGGGCACCCATCGCTGCTGGCACCTCGTAGCCCATGGCCCCGAGACTACCAGATGTGATTAGGCTGTTGGGATTTATGTAT
>Ga0114996_10001462_pt1 | contig 31804 bp, 24 predicted proteins | sample ArcticOcean_MG_C_4_FD_87039 | JGI IMG/M metagenome (GOLD analysis project Ga0114996, IMG submission 87039) | Marine microbial communities from western Arctic Ocean - ArcticOcean_MG_CB4_134 | ecosystem: Environmental > Aquatic > Marine > Oceanic | place: Arctic Ocean: Canada Basin | collected... | reverse complement strand
AGTTACCGTGTGGATTTGAACGTACAATAAATTTATTATTTGATATTATGGGGATATAGTTGTTAAGGGTATCAATACTTACGTAGGTATCTAGCACTGGATTTGAAATCCCATCAATAAATGCATGATTTTCTATATCATAGAAAGTATGGACAGTATCATCAGCGACAAAATCTAAGTTATTTGAAATTGTAGATGTATTATTAAACAAATTTGATACCCAATAATCATCTGGATACATATATGCCCCTGCCTCACCAATACCAGATTCACCGCTGTTAGTTTTTATATGATATCTCTGAAATGCGATATCCCAAAAAACATTATTTTCAGGATTTTGGGGGAGATTTTTAACCATGGTCCCATCATCCTCAAATCTATAATAAACCCAGCTATTATTATCAGTTGCATCTATTTCAATGTAGTTACCCTCAGCAATTTCATTTGAGCAGAAGATGTCACTATCTGCATCGCAACTAAATAGAATAAAAGATAGTATCAATAGGATGGCTTTCATTTGATATCCCTAGAGAAATCAAGATTTAGAGATATAAAAAATCTTCTTCCAGGCATGTAGCTTGACAGAAAATCAGGGAAGCTATTATTCTGGTCCGTGTAATCAAATAAATTTTTAATTCCAAATTTAAAGTATAGGCTTGACATAAGGTATTTTGTGAATGTCATATTGGTCAAACTGTATTCAGGAAGATCAATTTCCGTTCTATCATTATTTTGATCCTCAAGGCTAACGTCAATCCTCTTTTTGCTATTATAGTGCACTGATAACCCCATATTCATATTATTAGAAAATATGTAGTTTAATCTTATCTTCATCGAGTGTTTACTAATGCCATCCATAACATCTTCAAATTGACTGATTGCCTCAGTAAAGCTGTAGATAGAATTTAAAGTAAGATTTTCAGAGAAGTTGAATGATGAGTTTATGTTAATTCCATATAAATCAACTTCCTTATAATTATGATACATATAAACTGTTTCAGTTCCTATTACTTCAAATTTATTCGCAATCATATTAGTCACACGATTGCAGTAAAGCTCCACTGATCTATTTAAATGTTCTCTTGATTCTATCGAAAGACTATAGTAGTTAGATGTTGAAGGTTTCAAGTCAGGATTTCCTAGAATAGGGAATCCCGCTGGATGATCAGGGAATTCGTAGTAGAGTTCCTTGATTGAGGGCACCCTATAGTTGTGACTGTAATTTAATCTAATATTATAGTTTTCAAGTTGTTCCCCTCTAATTGATATTGATGGAGAGTACTTAGTTTTATATCGTGATTGGTAGCTAGCTCTTAATCCGATATTAAGCTCAAACTGATTGATATTAAAATTATCAGTTAGAAAGAATGAAGCCTCATACATATTATATGTTTTATCCTCATTAAATATTGAAGAAACAAGAGTAGTATCTCCAGATGCATCGTATATGTCTCGACTCTCATAGCTCTCATCAACATAGTCCAGTCCAATCATAATCAAATGTTTTTTAAATGTTATATCATAAATAGCCGAGCTTGTTTTTGTGGTTGGGGTGCTCCATAAAATTTTCTCGCCATCCAGGTCCAGTGAGGTAAAATTAAATTCTTCCTGATCTGGAATAAGAGATTGAATTGATGCGTTATAATAGGGATAGTAATATGACTTTGAGTACATTTCATCCTGATAGGAAATTAAAAGATTACTTTTAGAATTAATTTTTTTTCTTAAAGACAGAGAGATAGATCTGTCTGAGAAGTAAGGGTTCTCATTTTGTAAGCAGGTGCAACTTAAGGAGGGGCTATTAATTTGCTTATACTTAAGAATTTCTCTATTGTAATTTCTGTAATTGAATATTAAATCTACGTTTTGATTAAATCTAAATTGAAGTTTTTGAGCAATTGACATTGAATTATATTTTTCTAGTGTTTTGTTTATATCAGTAGTTACTCCCTCGGAATAATCAGAGTTCGTAAGGTCATATCCATCTGATGATTTCTGATTAATGAATAAATTATAGGATAGTTTTTTATAGTTAAAGCCAGTGGTAAATGATTTATCAAAAATTAATGGATTATCATACATCGTTGAAATATCGAACCAATAGGAATTTAATCTTTTCTTTGTAATAATATTTATTACACTGCCCATAGCGCCGGAGCCATAAAGAGTTGACAGTCCTCCCCTGACAACCTCAATTTTTTCTACATTAGTTAGATTAAATAAAGAAAAATCTATTCCTCCAGCGAATTCACCTGAAACTTTATTTCCATCTAACAGAAAAGTTACATATTTGTCGTCTAGGCCCTGAATCTTAATTTTATCGTCCCCATGATTATCGTGAATAGATTGAATATTTGGGATTGCATACTCTATTATTTCTTTAACCGTTGATGAACCGGTGATTTTTATCTCATCAGAGGTTATGAGATAAGTTAAATTTGGAGAATCTTTTATGTTGGTTTCTTTTCTTGTTGCGGTTATTACGACCTCATCGCTTGGTATGATTGCAACTTGTAGAGTAATCACCTTTATTTCTTTCGTTCGTGAATTTAATTTTTGATTTATATTTATATATCCAATATGCTTAAATATGACTTCGTAGGAACCTGGGTTCGAAAATTGCAATAGAAAATAGCCACTCGCATCGCTCGTTGAGGTGATTTCTAGATTTTCAATTTCAACTGACACATTCACATTTTCAATTGGCAAGCCCTGTTCATTGATAACTGTTCCTGATATTGAGTGAATCTGCTGAGCAAAGATCAGCTGTATAAATAATATTATAGTAAAAAGTAAATTCATTTAAATAATAATGAGAATCATTCTCAAAATGGTGTTTAAATATATAAACTATAAAGAATCAATACAAAGAGATAATTAATGATAAGGGGGAATATATTAAACTGCACGCATATCTGGATTCCAGATATATTTATGCATCTGAAGCTGGAGCCTTACATCTAGATTATCCTCAAGGATCCATTCTGCAAGTTTATCTAGAGTGATTTTATCAAAAACAGGAGAAATCAAGACGGTCCAATGTTTACTTAGGTTGTACTTTTCTATTTTATTTTTTGTCCAATTATAGTCACCACGGTCACCAATCACAAACTTAATCTCATCAATAGTGTTTAACTCATCGACTATAGACCATAAATTTTTATCTGACATATTGCTTGAAGGACATTTAAAATCTACAATTTTTTTTACTTCATTAGGCACGTCTTTTAATGAAATAGATCCACTAGTTTCTAGAAGTACCTCGTATTTATTTTTTAGGAGCCCCTCCATTAATGGAATTACATTTTTTTGAACCATCGGCTCTCCACCAGTAACCTCAACAAGTTTTAAACACATCGGTTTTATCTCATCTAGTATCTCAGCTATGCTCATATCTTTTCCCTCATGGAATGAATATTCAGTGTCACAGTAGCTACAACGTAGATTGCAATAGGTAAGTCTTATAAATATGCAGGGAGCCCCCATGTAAGTAGATTCGCCCTGTATACTTTTAAATATTTCATTTATCTTAAGGATACTACTATTTTTCATTTTTATTAATTTATCTTTTTGACTCACATAATTTAATACTTAATTTAGAACTCTTCATATGTGTGGAAATAATATAATTTTATAATGAGCCTATATCCCAAGTTATTCATCCCTGGCCCGACTCATGTACCTGAAAGTGTCATGAAAGCTCTGTCTACACCTCAGATAGGCCACAGAACAGAGGAAATATCAGAGCTCATTGAATTCATTATTAAAGAAATTCAGAAACTCCTATATACAAATAATAATATTTATTTAGTGTCTCATGCGGCTACAGGTTTATGGGAAATGGGATTAAGAAACAGTGTGGATAAGGGCGTGCTTCACTGCGACAATGGGGCATTCAGTTCTAAATGGGGAAAAGTATCAAAGGCTTGTGGATTTAATAATAGCATAATAGAGTATGATTGGGGAAGGGGTGTAAACGTAGATGACATTGATAAGCATCTTTCTACGGGCAATTATAATGTATTAGCCATGGTCCATAATGAAACATCAACCGGAGTCATGAGTAATCTTGAGGAAGTTTCTAATTTATTAAATCTTAAATATCCAGATGTAATTTGGCTTGTCGATGCAGTGAGCTCAATGGCAGGCATTAAAATTGAGGTTGATAAATTAGGGATAGATTTTATTTTATCATCTACACAAAAGGCCTGGGGATTACCAGCTGGATTTCCGAACTGTGAAGTATCAGATAAAATTACAAAAAAGTCGAAGACACTTAATAATAAGGGATATTTTTTAGATTTATCTGTTTATGAAAAATATTATAAAAAATTTCAAACACCATCAACACCATCGATTCCTCATCTTTTTGGTTTAAAACATATTCTTAATATTATTAAAAATGAGGGTCTTGATAATAGATGGAAAAGACATCTAGAAATGAGAGACTATACCATTTCCTGGGCACAAGAGAAAGGACAAGAGTTGTTCGCAGAGGATGGATGTCAGTCACACACACTAACATGCATCAAAAATGTTAAGAACTGGGATGTCAATAAAGTTTATAATAATCTTTTATTAAAAGGATTTAGAATGGACAGAGGATATGGTCAACTTAGAGGGAAGGCCTTTAGAATTGCTCATATGGGTAATATTTATATGGAAGATTTAATAGAGTACTTAACTGAACTTGAAAAGGAAATTAATGTATAAAATTTTAATTACTGACGCAATTTCTGATTATGGACTAAAGATTCTTGAGGATGATAAGATTGAGGTTATATATAAGCCAAATATAAATGAAGATGAGCTTGAAGCTATACTTCCAAATATAAATGGGTGGATTATAAGAAGTGGAACACAAATAACAGCAAGACACATAACGGGAGGGAAGAAACTATCAGTGATTGGAAGGGCTGGGGTGGGAGTAGATAATATAGATATTCAAGCTGCAACAGCCGCAGGAATTGTTGTAATGAATCTCCCTGATGGAAATACGATTTCAGCTGCTGAGCATACCATGTCACTTCTATCTGCACTTTCTAGGAATATTCATCTTGGTCATCTGAGCTTAATGTCCGGAGAGTGGAACCGACACAAACTGGTTGGAAATGAGTTGAAGGATAAGGTCCTTGGCATCATTGGTCTTGGGAAAATTGGTCGAGAAGTAATGAAACGAGCACTATCATATGAAATGCTAATTCTTGGTCATGATCCATTTGTAAATCAAGAGATGTTTGATCCAGAAAAAATTAAAATTATCGATATTGATGAGCTCACTTCAAATAGTGATTTTATAACACTCCATGTCCCTTTAATTGACTCTACAAGAGATTTATTTGATTTAAATCGATTAAAAATGATGAAATCAACTTCCAGGATTATTAATGTTGCTAGGGGTGGCATTATTAATGAAAAGGATTTGAGCTTTGCTTTAAATGATGACATTATAGCAGGAGCAGCAATTGATGTTTTTGTAAAAGAGCCAATAGAGAAGGGCCATCCTTTCCTATCTACAAAAAATTTATTAATTACTCCCCATCTTGGAGCTTCAACCATTGAGGCAAAGGAAGGAGTATCTAAGGGGATTTGTAATCAGGTTAAGGATTTCCTGTTGGATCAAAAACTATCTAATGTATTAAATATTCCAATAGCAGACATGTCCATACTGAAGCAAATTGAACCCTATTTAGATATGAGCGAGAAACTAGGAATTATTTTATCTCAATTAATAAATGAACCAGTAAATTCAATTAAAATTGATTGTTTTGGATTAATTGAAGAGCCAAAGCCAATGACAATTTCTTTTCTAAAGGGATTATTTAATAAGATTACAGATAATAGAATTAATTTTATTAACGCAATTTCAATTGCAGAAGAAAGAGGTATTTCTATTTCGCACTCATACTCATCAGGGCAGATAAGCTATTCAAATTTAGTATTAGCGACAGTATTGACCTCTAAAGGAGAATATTCAATTGGAGGAAGTGTTTTTGGAGAGAATCACCCACGAATTGTTAATATAATGGGATATAACATTGATGTATTTCCAGAAGGTGTAATGCTGTTTATGAAGAATAAAGATATTCCTGGGGTCATTGGAAAAATTGGGACTTTACTTGGTGATAATAATGTTAATATTGCCAGCTATATTCTAAGCAGAGAGGTTAAAGAAAAATCAGCATATTCCATAGTTAAGGTAGATGAAAAATTAGATGAAGACTTAATGAATAAAATTAGCTCTCTCAATGAAATTGAAAAGATTAATCAGCTTCAGTTGTAATGAATAATCTTGTTATTTTTGCTTCGGGAGGTGGAACAAATTTCATAAATATATTAAAGAATACTCAAAATAATAAAATAAAGGATTGCAGAATTTCATTGCTTGTTTCTAATAATTCAAACTCAAATTCAGTTTTATATGCAAGTGAGCACAAAATAGATACATTTATAATAAACCAGAAAAGATATCCAGATAAAGAAAAGTATATTAAAGTTTTAATTAATAAAATAAGTGAGCATAGTCCTAGCTTGGTTGTTCTAGCTGGCTATATGAAGCTCATTCCAAAAGAGATGATAAGTAAATTTAAAAATAAAATAATTAATATACATCCAGGAAAACTCCCAGAGTTTGGAGGTAAGGGCTATTATGGAATGAATGTTCATAGAGCTGTGATAGATAGTGGGGCTAAAACAACAGCCGTAACTGTACATCATGTAAATGAAGAGTATGATAGAGGGATGATAATTTATCAGGAGATTATTGATGTAAGAAAAGATGACAGCCCTGAGACATTATCAGAGAGGGTATTAAAATATGAACATAAAATATATTCAGATGTAATTAACAATATAATAAATGGTAAAGACTAAAATGAGTAAAAGAGCATTAATCAGTGTTTGGGATAAAATTGGAATAGTCAAATTTTCAGAATCTTTAATTAATAGAGGCTATGAAATTTTATCAACCGGAGGTACAAAAAATATACTTGAAGAACATAATATCAAGGTTACCTCTATTTCAGATCTGACTGGATTTGGTTCAATCATGGATGGTAGAGTTAAAACTTTGCATCCAAAAGTTTTTGGTGGAATATTAGCTGACAGAAAGAATGAAACCCATATCAATGACCTTGCTGCAATTGGTTCACAATCAATAGATTTGGTTGTTGTAAATTTATATCCTTTTGTTAGTGAAGCTGTAGATAAAAATCTACCTATAGAAGAAGCAATTGAATTTATTGATATAGGTGGGCCATCAATGCTTAGGGCTTCAGCAAAGAATCATGAGAGTGTTATTTCAATATGTGATCCTCGGGATTATGATAATTTTATTGATGAATTAGATAGATCAGATGGAGAAATATCAATTAAAATAAGAAGAAAATATGCACTCAAGGTGTTTAATGTAACTGCAAACTATGACTGTACAATTTCTTCTTATTTGTCAAATTTTGAAGAAGATGAATTAGTTCCAAGTAATATTAATATCAATGTAGTTAAAAACAATGAACTGAGATACGGTGAAAATCCACATCAAAAAGCTGCATTTTATATCCCATCTGATAAAGAAAACTCATGGATACAGCTACAGGGAAAAAAATTATCATACAATAACTATACTGATATAGAATCAGCCATCTCAATTGTAAAGGATTTTGATGACATTTCATGTAGTATTATAAAGCATGCGAATCCATGTGGATTTGCGGTTGGTAAGAATAATGTAGATGCATTTGAAAGGGCAGTAAGTTCTGATCCTGTAAGTTATTTTGGGGGCATAGTTGGATTTAATCATAAAGTGGGTGTAGAGATTGCAAACACACTTATTAAGCCATTTATTGAATGTGTAGTCGCTCCTGATTTCGAGAGTGAAAGCTTAGAAATATTTAAGAGTAAAAAGAATTTAAGACTCATAAAAATTAAAGACTGTTTTAGTTTATCTGAAACTATGATAAAAAATGTACTTGGAGGGTACCTACTGCAAGATAGAGATCTATTAGATTTTAGTATTGATAAGTGTGAGATTGTGACTAAAAGAAAGCCCAGTGAAGAAGAAATGAATGCATTGAAATTAGGTTGGAAATTAGTTAAATATGTAAAGTCAAATGCAATTGTATTTTCTAATCAACACCAACTTCTTTCAGTGGGAGCTGGACAGATGTCAAGAGTAGATTCTGTTAAAAATGCTATTAGGAAGATTTCAGAAACTGGTTTAAGTTTAAGTGGTGCTGTTATGGCCTCAGATGCTTTTTTCCCCTTTCCGGATTGTATCGAGATTGCAGCTAAAGCAGGAATAAAATCAGTGATTCAGCCAGGTGGATCAATTAAAGATTCTGAGGTTATTAATACAGCAGATAAATTAGATTTATCAATGTTATTTACGAAGGCTAGACACTTCTATCATTAAGGTATCAATATGTGGAATTATTTAATCTCAACTATCAGAAAAATGTTTTCAGGGTCATCCATTAGAAAAATGCTTTCAGGAGATATTGCAATTGATCTTGGAACAGCAAACACATTAATTTGGATGAAAAATCAAGAAGTTGTTTTAAATGAACCCTCAATCGTGGCAAGAGATAAATTGAACAACAGGATTATAGCTGTGGGTAAAGAGGCAAAGGAAATGCTGGGCCGTACTCATAGTGGGATAGAGACTATTAGGCCATTACGCGATGGTGTTATTGCGGATTATAAGATGGCAGATGCTATGATTAGAGGATTTATAAGAAAATTAAATATGAGTCGGATAGCAAGACCAAGAATTGTTATATGTATTCCATCAGGAAGAACGGACGTAGAGCAAAGAGCTGTCAAAGAATCAGCCGAGCATGCGAATGCGAGTGAAGTATATTTAATTGAAGAGCCAATGGCGGCAGCGATAGGTATTGGTATAGAGGTTAATCAGCCAGTCGGCAATATGGTAGTAGATATTGGTGGTGGAACTACAGAGATCGCAGTAATTTCATTAAATGGTATAGGTGCACTCGAAACAATCAATATCGCGGGTGATGAGCAAACTGAATCTATTGTTCAATGGTTTAAAGATCACCACAAATTAGCCATAGGAGAAAGAACAGCTGAAATGATTAAATGTACAGTTGGCTCAGCCGTTAGGACTTCTGGGAAATCAATTGCAGTCAAGGGCTTAGATCTAATTACAGGTATTCCAAAAACTGTACAAGTTTCATCTGATGAGGTTAGGCAGGCACTCTCTGAAAGTATCTATCAAATAACGGCAGCAATTAAGAGAGCATTAGATAAAACTCCACCTGAGCATGCTTCTGATTTAATCGATTTTGGAATTATAATGACGGGTGGCGGAGCTCAATTGAAAGGCCTAGATGAACATATTAAAAATAAAACTGGCCTACCTGTACATGTAGCAGAAGATCCATGCTATTCTGTGGTAAAGGGAACAGGGATAGTGCTAGATAATCTTAAAAAATATCAAAACGTTTTAATTCAACCTTGATAAAATATTTAAATAGAGATACTGTAGCCTTAATTCTCTGTTTAACTTTATCTATATTGTTTTATTTCTCTTCTAGTTCACCTGTGGTAAATAGTGTTAAAACAGAAATTTCTGATTTTATTTCAATTATTACCTATCCAAAAAGTTATTATTCTGGATTGATGTTAATTCAAGAAGAAAATTCAATTTTAGAACAAAAATTAGTCAGAATGAACATGCTGAATTCTCAATTATTAAAATATGAGAAAGAAAACTCTGAATTAAAAAAATTACTAAACTTTTATAATGAGCAACCATGGTCATTACAAATTGCAAAGGTAGTTAATGATAACTACTCATTTCTAATGCGAACTATAACTATTAACTTGGGAATAAAAAATGGCATTGAAACGAATTTACCTGTAATTGATATTAATGGTCTAATTGGAAAAATAGAAATTGTTGGCGACAGAGCGTCTAATGTCCAGTTAATAACAGATAAAAATTTCATTGTATCAGTAAGAGTTGGGAATGATATGTCTATAGGTGAATTTAAAGCAACTCATAAAAAATTAGGCATTGTATATGGCGTTAGAAAAACAGCAGATGTTAAGGTTGGAGATATTGTTTATACATCAGGTATTTCAACAATCTATCCCGATTCAATTCCCCTTGCAAAAGTTGTCAATATAAATAGACATAATGATAAACCATTTCAGGATATTGAAGTAGAGATACTTGCAGATTTAATTAATTTTAACAATGTATTTGTTGTCCTATGACTAAGAATAAAATATATAATCATATATTTCTTTTATTCTTCATCTTTATCTTACAATTTTATCTTCCTAGTATTGTATTTAGCAATGATCTAATCCTCTTTCCAGATTTATTGTTAATTTACTTAGTCTATATATCAGTTTTATATGACAAATACTATGTGATTTTATTTGGATTTATTTTTGGCCTTCTTCAAGATTTTATTTCCCAAAGTAATTTATTAGGCCTATTTGCTTTCAGTAAAACAATTAGTGGGTTTCTCTTCGGAATTTTATCTAGATATGATAGAGTTTGGAAAATTTTAATTAAGATTAGTTTTTTATTCTTAATATTTGAGATTCATTATCTATTTGCATCGTATCTTATGTTTGATCGAAATTTCACACCATTTATTTATATATTAAAGGTTTCAACTATCCAAACAATTTTCATGCTTATTATTCTAATGATTGTAAATAAATTTATTTTAATTGATAACAAAATAATAAAATAATATTGAATTCCTATTTAAGAAAAAAAACTCTTTTCTACTCTGCTATAATTATTTTTTCCCTAATATTCCTTAGATTTTTCGAATTACAAATATTGGATTATGATAAATATAAAATTTTGGCAGGGAACAATAGTCTACGATCTATTGAGATTAAGGCTCCGAGAGGAATCATCTATGATAGAAATGGGATTCCATTAGTTGATAATATTTATAATTACAACTTAGAGATTATGCCAATTGATATAATAGATAAAAAGACAAAACAGATATATGAAAAATTTAATTTTAGTTTACTGTACTCCGTTTTAGGGATTGAGAAAAAAAAGATATTATCAAAACTTAATAAGCATAAAGGTGGAATAAAAAAATTCCATCCATTTATTTTAAAAAAATTCGTGAGTTTTGATGATATGGTTATGCTTGAAGAGCATATGCTAGATTTCCCAGGAATCATATTTTCTGAAGTCCCTGCAAGAAAGCATGTTTCTGATGTAAACTTATCACATGTTCTTGGATATGTAAGATTAGTTGATAGTGAGAGAATTTTAAAATTGAATCACCCCAATGCAAATTACAGATACTCATATGGTGATGTCTATGGCTATAGCGGATTAGAGAAAAAATATGAATCTATTCTTAGAGGTGAAAATGGTGCACAGTACAGATTGATTGACTATAGAGGTGTAGATCAGGGTGTATTTAATGAAAAAGATGGCAAAGATGTTATTAATGGTCCACCACTTATAACAAGTATTGATGTTAATTTTCAAAGTATTGCTGAAAATTTCTTAAAAACCAGTGTTGGTTCAATCATTTGCATGGATCCTTCAAATGGAGAGATATTAGCATTTGCAAGTTCTCCTAATTTTGATTTAAAGCCATTTAACGAAGGTCCTATTCCACAAGGAATATGGGATGAATGGAATAACGATCCAAATGATCCCATGTTAAATAGACCTATTAGTGGTCAATATCCACCAGGTTCTGTTTTTAAGCTCATTACAGCTGCATTAATTTTAAAATCTAGTAAAGAAAATATTAAATATAAGTGTGATGGCCACTATACTTTTAGTAAGGATGTGGTAAAAAAATGTTGGAATTTAAATGGACATGGACAACTGGATTTAAAAGGAGCATTAATAAACTCATGCAATGTTTACTTTTATAGGGCGGTAGAAACACTTTCTTTTAATCAATTAATCCAAATTTCTAAAGATTTTAATTTTGGGAAAGTAGTTGGCATCGATCTCCCAAATGAAAAAAAAGGACTCATCCCAAACAGAAAATATATGAATGAAAAATATAGATATCGTAATAAGAATGGAGAATTGATTACAAATTGGGCTGTGGGTGGAGCCAAAGCCAATATGGGAATTGGACAGGGAGAAGTGCTTGCGACTCCTTTACAGGTAATAAATTCAGTAAACTATATTGTAAATAAGGGTTTTGCTTATACTCCACATTTAGTAAAGGATAAGAAGGTTGAGAAGAAAACTATTGAATTGGACTCTTATGTATGGACATTTTTAGATAATGCAATATACAATGCAGTTAAACATGGAACTGGTAAAAAAGCAAATATTCTTGATAAAGATGCAATCATTAGAGGCAAGACTGGAACAGCTCAAAATCCCCAGGGTGAGGATCACTCATGGTTTACAGGGTATGTTACTTCTAAAAAAACTTTAAATAAGATGTCGATAGTAGTGCTGATTGAACATGGTGGCAGTGGAGCGGGTGTTGCTTCTGAGATTGCCCAAGATTTTTTCCAATATTTTATAGAGAATCAAAAATAAATGGAACTAATTAACAGAATATTTAGATTTGACAATATAATTAGATTTAATTTTAGAATAGGATTGCCTATTGTATTTTTATGCATTATAGGATTAATTGCATTGAACAGCACAAGTGTAGATACACTAGGGCAACATTCTGTTTTTTACAAACAATGTATTTGGATACTATTTGGATTCCTATTATTTGTATTAATTCAATTTATTAGAAATCAAGTATTATATGAATTTTCTTATATTTTTTACATTATCCTTCTCCTTCTACTAGGGCTTACTTTGTCTATGCCAGAAATAAAAAATTCAACCAGGTGGATACTTGTGGGTCCCTACCAATTTCAACCATCAGAATTCGGGAAAATTATTATTATTCTAGCCCTATCTCGATTTATATCTGATTATAAGGATACCTTGTCGGATCACCAATTGATTATATGCTCTTCTATTATTCCAATTTGTCCATTGCTATTAATATTTATGCAACCAGACTATGGGACTGGACTGATGTATTTATTGCCTATTTTCCCAATGCTATATTGGTCAGGAGTAAAAATGAAAAATATATTACTTTATTTATTTCCAATAATTAGTATCATTACAGTAATTAATTTAACAGCCTATACAGTTTGGATGATTTTATTTATTTTTATTTTATTTATTTATAAATTTAGAGTAGTCACAATAATCTTTAATTTTATAATTAACATAGCATTTGGTCTATTGAATGCATACGCAACTAATAATTGGTTAAAAGAATATCATAGAGAAAGAATTTGGGATTATGTTCAAAATCTTTCGAACCCAGACAATGGAAATCATATGGGAATAGGGTATCAGGCATTCCAATCAAAAGTTGCGATAGGTTCAGGGGGATTTTTGGGAAAAGGTATTGGAGAGGGAACTCAATCATATCTAAGATTTCTTCCAATTAAAGATTCAGATTTCATACTCTCTGTTATTTCTGAAGAGATGGGCCTATTTCTAGTAGGTTTAATTATTTTAGCTTTTTTAGTATTTTTATATGTTACTATTGACTATGCCCAGCGACAGTTTAATAAGTTCTACTCTTTAAACCTGATTGGCTTTAGTGCAATTCTTTTTTTTCATATAGTTATTAATATGAGCATGGTGACAGGACTATTCCCCGTGGTTGGATTGCCATTTCCATTTATTAGCTATGGTGGATCATTTATGATTTCATGCTTTATAATGATAGGTATAATAAATAATATTGTACATAACGATCTTTAATTACTGTATTTTTTTTCTAAATAATTTGTAAATTATGATAATGAGAAATTTTCTTATTATACGTAATACATGGGTTGGTCTATTTATTTTAACCTTTGGATGCTACATTACAGATTCCACCGCAACAGCAGAACTAGAATCTCAAAATTTGAAGAATAAAGAAAATATGATTTTAATTAATACAAATATTGACACTGTGAGCATGAACGCGAGTAATAATAATGAAAAAATAGAGCAACTCAATAAAAAACTTTTAAATTTACAAGAACAAATTGGAAGGAATTCTATATACGTCAATAGTCTAAAGGATTCAATCGAATCATTCCAACAATTAGATTTATCTTCCGAATCTACTGATCAAGACATAATTAATTCACTAATTAGGATCCAAAGCAAGCTCAATATAATTGAGGATAAAATATTTTATTCTGATAGTTTGTATTTTAATCTGTTTAATGATTTAGTGTTGATTGAATCGCAGATAGGGGATCTAAATCAGAATATTGATAATATTGCTAGTTTAAATGTTTCGATAGGGGGAAGTAAGGAAGAGACGGATAATAACATAGAACCCATTCTTAATTACAGTGAAGCTTATGACCTAGCGATCGGATTTTATATAAACAAGGAATATGAAAAAAGTCTTGAGGCGTTTAAGGTGTTAGTCACCCTAAATAATAAAGATAATTTAGCAGATAATTCTCAATTTTGGATTGGTCAAATTTGTTATATCCAAAAGAACTATGAGCTTGCTATATCTGAATATCAAAAGGTATTAATTTTGGGTGATAAAAATAAAGCGCCAGATGCAGATTATAAAATAGCCCTATCTTATATAAATCTCGGAAAAACTAATTTAGCGCTTAGGCAATTTAATTATATTATAAAGCAGTATCCAAATAATTCCGATCTTGTTATTAAGTCGAAAAATTTTATTGAAGGGAACAAATAATATGCCAAAGAAAATTTATTTTCTTTCCTCTGAGGTGGAGCCATTTTCAAGCACATACTCTCTAGCTCAATTTTCACAGAAACTTGGTTCTAGGCTACATGATATTCCAGACTTTGATATTAGATTAAATCAACCAAAATACGGATATATTAGTGAAAGAAAATACATAATAAGAGAGGTTATACGATTAAGAGATATGCTGATAGATTTTGATAATGGAAAAGACTCTGTAAATTTAAAATCTGCTTTTATCCCAGGGACCAGAGTGCAAATTTATTTTACTGAGAGTGAAAAATATTTCAAACCAATAATAGAGTTATTGTATAAATCAAAAAATGGAAGAGTCCATAAAGACAATGACTTCAAATTTGCATTTTTTTCAAAAGTTGCTTTAGAGACAATAAAAAGATTATTCTGGCAACCTGATATTATTGTTTGCAATGATTGGCAGATGTCTTTTTTGCCTATCTTGCTAAAGAATAATTATAATGACAATGAATATTACAAAAACATTAAGACAGTATTCATTCTTCATAGTATTAATGAACATCGATATCATTCTGATGCCTCGCATCACTATATCGGTTTAGATACATCGTCATCAAAAATAGATAACCTTGAACTTGCAATTAAATATAGTGATTACTTGATAGTTGTTGATGATGAGAAGAAAAATATGTCTAAGCTATTTAAAAAGAATAAAAATCTTTTTGATATTCATAAAAAGACAAAAACATTTTATCTGGAAGTTCCTTCAAAACCAAAATGGTCAGAAATTTCAAAAAAAGTTGAAACACTATTAAGGAAAATTTAGTTATATACTTATGCCGCTTTTTAATCTAACAATTAGCAACTTTTTTTTTATTAGTTTAGCAATAATTTTCTTTTCATGTGAATCAGATCCAGTTTCTGTTGACTCTTCATTTATAAATAATAATTCATTTTTTGTCCAATCATTTAATGCAAATATGGAAAATTCATATACCTTTCAGGATGATTCTTTATTTACGGGTAGAAGTTATCGACTTTATGCTGGGGATATCGGAGATATTAATAGTAAGATATTCATAAAAATAAACACATCATATCTAGCTGATAGTAAGTACTGCTTAATTGATACAATGTCATTCAGCGATTCTACTATTCATTCTATTGACAGCCTACAAATTATTTTTAGATCATTTGATGAGATAATGGATGAGGATAGTCTTGTGCTAATTGATGCGACGTCACTTAATATTTTTGGAGGTTTTGGCACCATTGAGAATTGGAATGAAGATAGCCTATATATCTTTTCTGATTTAGAAGAGCCAATTAATTTAACATCGATAATAGACTCTAATATTGAATTTGAAAATTACACCTTTAATCTAAATTTACCATTTGATGAGAGTTGGTGCACATCGGAGGAGGATTATTATATTGTAATCTCATACACTCCAGAAGAATCTCATGAGTTCCAATGTCTAGAGTTAACATCCTCTCAATATTCATCAGGAATATCAGATTCATATAGGCCATCACTAGATTTTTCCTATAATCAATTTAATGAAATAATCGAATATATTGATCGTTTTAATATCACTGAATCATATTTAGATGGTGAAAATCAAAATATTTTTCATATTTATAATGACACTCTATCTACAAAATCAAAAATTTATATTATTAAAGAAATGATTGAGGGCTTTAATGATACTATTAATAATCAAGAGATATATTTAAATCAAATTTCAATTAGCTCAACGGGGTTTTCAGCGGGCATATATGAGATAGATTTAACATTAGATATTGAGGACAATATACTTGACTCTATCACAACAATAGACTTTATTCTAGATAGTATTATTGTAGTTGCTGATAATGATGACCCTTCTCAGGATAATAATCCCCTCGGAACCGAAGGAAATGGAATCTTTGATAGTATTAACATAGACAGCACTGAGCTATTTATAGATTTAGGATTTGATTGGTGCCCAGATCTCTATGAAGCAGGAATTGAAAATTCTTGTCTCTGTGATTTTTTAAATCATCCAGATGAATGTGATACCCTAGAAGATGAGAATTTTATTTACAATGAAGATGGAACTGAGGGCAATGGAGCTCATGATATTGGAGAGGAATTTCCGCAAAGCGCTGACACTGGTATCGATGGATGTGCGGACGCATATGAGGGGGGATTAAATGAAGAGGGAAATACAACGTGCTTAGAAGAGATAAATCCAAGTTATGAGGAAGGATTTGATCCGAATGAAGACAATTATCTATTGGACCCCATTGAGGATGATTGGAATGATTGTGGTGAGGATGGACTTTGCGATGAAAATGAAGATGACTATGATCCTGAATCTAATGAAGACCCTTCAGATGATAATTGGGGAAGCACTAATATTAGCGGCACCGAAGGAAATGGAGTATGGGAAGAAGGAGAAGGAACTGAAGGAAATGGTCAATACGATGAGGGAGAAAGCTATCATGATTGGGGAATAGATGGTATTCCGGAGGATGAAGAAAGTAACTGTTTTGATTGTATTGATGATTCAAATAGCGAGGGGAATGATGCATATGATTTTGGTGAGCCCTATCAGGATACAGGGGCTGATGGAGTATATACATTTAATGAGGATGGATATAATCCAAATGGAACAGAAGGGAATGAGGTTTTTAATATAGGAGAAGACTTCCCCATTGAGTATGATTGTGGAGAAGATGGTGATTGTGATGACGGAGATGTATCAGATGATTATAATATAGATCCAAACAATGACAACTGGTTAGATTGTGGATCAGATTCAGATTGTGAAGTTACAGATGAGGATGATACTCAGGAGAATGGAGCATGGGATGAAGGAGAACTGTATCAGAATAACAATCAATTTGATTATAATGATTCAGGAAGTGAGTTCTACTATGATTGGGGGACTGATCAGCTTCCTGACAGTCTAGAGGCGCTATCATCGAATAATCTTTTAAGCTATTCTGCTCCATCTACAATTTCTTATACCATTGGTGAAAATTTAATTGTTCCCGATCAGAATCCTGATACAACTAAAGATATTATATTTGAAGTAGCAGAAATAACATCAGAATCAATTTCAATAACTATTACAGCAAACACAGCATTTAAAGCTATTCAATTTCGATTAAATCACTCACCATACATAAATGAGACAATAGAACTTGTTCATGATAATGATATCATTAGTAAAATTGGCCAGGATGAACTTGTTGAAGATCTTTCAAGCTATAATAATCTATTTGATTCCCATGATTTTGTTTCTGATAGCACGCTCATGCTAGATTATTTCAATGGAGTTAGGTTCTCGCTTAATTTTTCTAACTTATCTAATTTTATTATAGAGAATCCAGGAATATATATAAATGACAGCTACACAACCCTTGGCTTCTATCTTTATCATGAGAATTCTAATTATAGCTTCTTTGAAAATCAATTAAATCTATGGGCTAAAATTGGAACTGAGAATAGGTTTCTCACTACTATAAATGCCAACAGCAATAATGAGGTGTTAATTCCATTTGCCCATGTAATTCAGGATATTATTAATGGGGATATCGATCTATCAGAAGATATTATTTTTCTTTTAGATGGCGTATATGATAATAGGTCAAGAGTTGTTTTATACAAAGAACATGATACCTTTTCACCCAAATTAGAAGTATTTTATTCAGAATGAGGGCCTATATACATATTATAATTTTGTTTTCATTTATTTATTCTAGCTCTTTAGAGTTTTATGGTACCGGTGAGAGATATAATGAAATAGAGGCAATGGGAATGGCACTCGGAAATACTTACTTTTTTTCTGATTATACCAATGGATTAAACTCAACATCCATTGCAACACTCTGGAGGTCGGATCTTACGCGTATAACATTTTCATCTAAATTCTCATCTAATATAGGGGGGATTAATGATAAAGATATAAATATTTCGTTTTTTTCATTTTCTTTTCCTATCACCGCATCTAAGGCAATCTCTTTTGGACTAGCTCCTTATACAAGGTCGAATATTAAAGTAATTGAGGAGAATGGGTTTAGCATGGGTCAAAACTCATCGGAGTTTATTGATTTACCACTCAACTCTCGCTCAGAGTACAAAATTTTTGGTGGAATTTCAAATTTATATGCATCATTCTCAATGGCAGTAGGCAAAAATAATTCCTTCGGATTTAAGTTGAATAATTTTTTTGGAAACCAAATGAAGATGAATAAGATTATCATATCTACATTTGATGCATCATTCAATGACTCAACTGACAACACATTTATAGAACAAGACTCTACGTCTAAGATTATATTAAATCAATTTTCTGGATATTCTATGCAATTTGATTGGAATACAAAGGTAGGGAATCACCAATTTGGCGCCTCATTAGTTGCAATGGGACCAATCAATATTAATTATAGAAAATATTATAATATCTACTCCATATCAGATCCTTTGGAGAGATACTACCTAATAGATTACAGCTATTTATATATAGAATCAGGAAATGATTTATTATCATATGATCCAGATTACTCTGATCAAATAGATGATAATGTTAAGATTAATACATTTGTGTCAAATATTTTTAATCGTATTAATGATTATAGATTTGGATATAATTATAATAACAATAATATTGGCTTTATTGTTGAGTTCCATCGCACAGATTTATTTAAAAATTATTCTTTAGGAGTAGACGATATAAGCATACTAAATAATAATCAACCTTCAACGACATCATATCATTTAGGTTTATATAAGAGATATGATAATTCTAAGGCTAAATTTTTTAATAGTATAAATTTAAGAGCAGGTGGATATTATAAAAAATATTTCTTTGAAGAGGGGGTTGGTAGTGATTTAGCCTTGACTTTAGGAATAGGGTTTGGAATAAATAATTACTCTAATTTGATTGATTTTGGATTCAGGATTGGTCAAATAAATAGTATTATGTTTGAAAATGAAAATTATATAAAAGGAAATTTATCGATTAATATTGGGGAAAAATGGTTCTCAAGGTCAAGGAGAAAACAATGAGAGTTCGGATTATGATAATATCTATATTTATTTATATGTTTTTTATAAGCTGCGCAACAACTGTTGATGTAGATAATCAAGGATCATCATATAATAAAGAGGGAACTGGATATGTATCTTCAGAAGAAGCTGAAGAGTGCAGCAAATATAGAAGCTGGCAATTTGACTACTGGAAAGATAAAAATTATAGAAGATCCATATACTGCAACATGTATATGATGGATCTTAATTGTGATTTATCTGAAAATCCTGTTCATTACTATAATTTGGCTAGATCATTTATTGAGCTTGATACAGGAAAAGCAGATAGCGCTTTTTGGGCATTAAATATTGGAATGAATGTTGCTGGAGAGAGTGAAGCACTCTTAGAGTTAGGAGCCTATATTTCAAAGAAAATTAATAATTCAGACGATCAAATATTCTACTTAGAAAACGTAAGAGAGCTTTATCCAAATAACCAGAGGGTTCTGGAGCAATTGAGTGTCATTTATGGACAACAAGCAATGTATGAAGAGCAAATTGAAATTCTTGACTTATGGTTAGAATTCCAAATTTGTGATACTGGCTCAAGCGCTGAGGAAAATAAAAATGAAGAGATAGTATGCATCAATCCTAAGAAGTATAAAAAGGCAATAGGAGAAAAAAAACGAGCATACCAATATCAAGGTTGGCCAACCTCAGAAGTAGATTTAGAAAGATGGGAATCAGACAAGTCAAATCTACAATATGGTTTATATTATTTACGCTCATTAAAGGAGCAGGAAGAATGGTATGATATTATTTCATATGCAGATGAGATGCTATTTTATGATAATGAAAATATATATATATTAGAAATGAAAGCCGAAGCTCAGGAGACTGAATTTGAGTATCATGATGCAGTAGCTACCTATGAAGACTTATACGATATAGCCAGTAATTATAAATATGCCATAGATATTTCTAAAATCTTAGTAGAAGAATCAAATTTTGAAGATGCATATAGGTGGGCAAAAGAAGCTGTTGAGGCTAGCAGTAAGAACGCAAACCAATCAGAGAAAGGGGAATCTATCTACCAAAGAGGGGAAGTCCTATTTTATTTAGGCAGAAGCTGTCAAGATCAAAATATCAATTTTTGGGATAAGATAGTTTATCAGATTGCATTAAAAGACTATAAAGAGGCATATAAATTAAAAAATTACAATGCTAAATTAAGAGTTACTGAACTAGAAAAAGATAATTATTATATTGCCACACCAACAGATTGGGCATTGAATGCATCTGGAGCGAATGAGGTTTGTCCTAGTTGCAAAAATGATATGGTAGATGTATCTTTAAAGGAATGTTACTCTTTTATAGATGTAAGGATTAAAAAATAATGAGAATTGCAATAGGGTGTGATCATGCTGCATTCAAAGAGAAACTTGCATTAATTAGATATTTAGAGGACAATAATATTTCCGTTAGAGATTTTGGTTGTCATTCTGAAAGTTCGACAGATTACCCCGATTATGCGCATGCTGTTTGTAAAGAGATCCAAAACAGTAATTTTGATTTAGGAATATTAATTTGTGGCTCTGGGATAGGAATCTCGATAGCTGCAAATAGAAATAAGGGAATAAGAGCAGCTCTTTGCTGTTCTGAATTTCATGCTGAGATGTCGAGAAAACACAATGACGCTAATATTATTGCATTGGGTGCCAGGACCACAACTGTTGATAATATGATTAAAATGATTAATATTTTTTTAAATACCAACTTTAAAGGCGGAAGACATCAAAAGAGAGTAGAAAAAATAGAACTATGACATACAAAACACTACATTTAAGTGATAATCAAATATTTAGACATATTAAATCTGAAGAAAAAAGACAATTAACTACCTTAGAAATGATTGCTTCAGAAAATTTTGTTAGTGAGGCTGTAATGGAGGCAGCTGGAAGTATTTTGACAAATAAATATGCTGAGGGATATCCTGGAAAGAGATACTATGGTGGCTGTGAAGAAGTTGATAAGGTAGAAAATATTGCACGAGATAGATTAAAAAAATTATTTAATTGTGATTATGCTAATGTTCAGCCCCATTCAGGCTCTCAGGCAAATATGGGAGTCTTCCATACTTTTTTAAATCATGGTGATACTGTTATGGGTTTAGATCTGGCACATGGGGGGCATCTTACACATGGAAGCAAGGTTAATTTTTCTGGGAAAAGCTATAATTTTATTTCATATGAAGTTAATAGAGTGACAGGCAGAGCTAATTTTGATCAAATAAATACTTTGGCAAAGGAATATAAGCCTAAATTAATAATCTGTGGGGGATCTGCCTATCCAAGATTTATAGAGTTTGAGCAATTTAGTGAAGTTGCAAAATCAATAGGAGCTTATTTAATGGCTGATATTGCACACCCCTCGGGATTAGTTGCATCAGGAATTCATCCTTCGCCCTGGCCCTATTGCGACGTTGTGACTTCAACAACTCATAAAACATTGAGAGGACCAAGGGGAGGAGTAATTATGATGGGTAGAGATTTTAAAAACTCCTGGGATATGGTTGCTCCAAAAAGTGGACGAATTAAAATGGTGTCTGAGCTAATAGATAGTACAGTAATGCCTGGGATTCAAGGTGGACCACTGATGCATATTATTTGTGCTAAGGCGGTAGCTTTCAAAGAAGCCTTAAGTGATTCGTTTAAAGAATATTCTTGCCAAATTGTAAAGAACTCTAAACATCTTTCAGAAAAGTTAGTTGAGTTAGGATATTCCATAGTCTCTGGAGGAACGGATACACATTTAATTTTAATTGATCTTACAAATAAAGAGTTGACTGGGAAATATGTTGAAAATAGATTAGAAAAAGCAGGAATAACAACAAACAAAAATATGGTTCCTTTTGATACAAAGAGCCCTATGGTTACAAGTGGAATTAGGATTGGGACCCCAGCGCTTACGACTAGGGGAATGAAAAAAAATGAAATGACCATAATATCATCAATGATTCACAATGTAATAAATAATATAGATAATGATGCCTTCCTTGAAAAAAATAGAAATGATGTTGCTGAATTAACAGCTCAATTTCCACTACATAAGGAGTTTGATCATGAAATGCTCTAATTGTGATAGTATGAGTACAAAAGTTATTGATTCGAGAGTAACAGAAAAGGGATACACGATAAGGAGGAGAAGAGTATGTGAAGCTTGCAATTTTAGATTCACCACTTATGAATATGTTTTTCCTAAAAAAATTGTAATAAAAAAGACTGGTGTCCGTCAGGAGTATGATAGAATGAAATTAGAGAATAGTATTCGCATATCATGCACAAAAAGACCAATTTCTGAGAAAATAATTCAAGAAGCCATGATGCAGATTGAGCAAATGGTAAATAATCATAATAACGTTGAAATTTCATCAAGAGAGATTGGAAAATTTGTCATGGATGAATTAAAGAGTATTGATAAAATTGCATTTATTCGCTTTGCATCTGTGTATAGAGAATTTAAAGATTTGGGTGAATTTAAAACTCAAATAGATGATCTTTCAAATTAATATGCCCTAAAATATGAAAGAGATAATATTATATCCTATTCACTCTGTTGTTTCCCTATTTGAACATATCGGTAGATATTGCGATTTAATGATTAAAACATTAAGGTCATTTAGAACCTGGCATCTTTATTTAGGCTTTCTCCCAGAGCACATGATTAAATTAGGAATTTCTACTATACCAATAGTTATAGTAACGGGCCTTTTCTCTGGGATGGTTACGACGGTACAAACAGCGTATCAATTAGAATCAGGTTTTATTCCTGACTCTTATGTTGGTGGGATTGTTGGTGTAACCGTTCTTATGGAACTGAGTCCCATGATTACAGCTCTTGTTATGACTGGAAGAGTCGGGGCGAGCATTGCAGCTGAAATTGGAACAATGAGAGTAAGCGAACAGATTGATGCTTTAGAGATATTATCTTTTGATCCAGTTTCATTCTTAATTTTGCCTAGAATTATATCTGGAGCAATAATGTTTCCTGTTATGATAGTTATTGCTGATTTATTTGGAATCCTAGGTGGATACCTCGCAGCTACCATTTCATTGGGTATTACCCCATTTAATTATATTTATGGTCTAAGAGATTGGTTTATGCCATGGAATGCTATCTTTGGAATAATAAAGGCATTTTATTTTGGAATAGCCATTACATCAATTGCATGCTATTATGGGTTTTATACGAGTGGTGGTGCAGAAGGAGTTGGAAAATCTACGACTCAGACTGTTGTTGCCTCATGCATCACAGTGGTTATTCTTGATTATTTACTTGCAGCAATATTATTATGATTAATATTAACAATATGTCAAAATCTTTTGATAATAGAGTAATTCTCAGGAATATATCATTTTCCATAAACAAGGGTGATAAAATAGCAATTATTGGTCAAAGTGGAATAGGGAAAAGTGTTTTACTTAAAAGTATTATTGGACTATTAAATCCTGATGATGGAGATATTTTTATTGATGAACAAAATATTAATAATATTTCCTTTAGAAAACTTCAAAAGCTACGTTCAAAATTTGGAATGGTTTTTCAATTTGGAGCATTGTTCGATTCAATGACGGTTGGAGAAAATATAAGTTTAGCTTTACAAAAGTTAACAAATTTTGATAAATCAGAAATAAGTGATAAAATTACTGTAAGTTTAAAGGAAGTGAATATGGAAGGGACTGAAGAGAAAATTCCATCAGAACTATCTGGAGGGATGAAAAAACGAGTTGGAATTGCTAGAGCAATTGCACTCAATCCTAAGTATATGTTTTATGATGAGCCTACAACAGGGCTAGATCCAATTATGACTGATAGTATAAATAGATTAATCAATAACTTCCATAGTAAGGGAGATGTAACATCAATAATTGTTACTCATGAGATGAAAACGGTCAGAGATGTTTCAGATAGAGTATTAATGCTTCATAATGGAAAAATACAGTTTAATGGATCTACAGAGGATCTATTTTGTTCTGTAGATCCAATAGTAATGGCATTTTTAAATGGTGACAGCACCTATGAAGCGTAAAAAGGAATAATATGAAATTATCACGATTATTTTGGATTGGCTTAACAATTACAACCTCATTTGTTATTTTTGTATTTGGGTTGCTATATCTTCAGGATATTTCACTAAATCAACCTAGCCTTACATTTACAATTATGTTTGATAATGTACAGGGACTAAATGATGGGGATGATGTTAATATGCTTGGAAAAAGAATTGGGAAGGTTAGCGCAACTAGAATAATGGGGAGCAGAGTTGCGGTAGAGGTTGGAATAGATCAAAATTTTTCCTTTAATATTCCAATTGACTCTGAGATTGAAGTAAAAAGCGATGGATTGATGGGCTCTCGTTTTGTAGCAATTAAACCAGGGACAAATATAAAAAATAATATTTCTAATGGTGAGGTTATTAATGGGAAGAGGGAAGTAGGGATAGGTGACATTACCCCAGACATACAGCCAATAACCAGAGATCTAGCCGCATTTTCAAGAAATTTAAGAGCTATTTTAGATGATAAGCAGTCAGATGATATTAAAAAAACATTGTCAAACGTAGAATCAATAAGTAGTCAATTAGATAGCATTGTAAGAGGCGTTCAGGAATTAGTTGAAGATGATATGAAGGATATCTTTATTTCAAAAAATGATAGGAATAATATTAGTGAATTCTTTGAAAATTTAAATGTTACAAGTAAAAATCTTAAAAAGATTACATCTAATACAGATAAGATAAATTCTACAATTGATAACTTTAGTGAATTATCAGATAAGGCCAGCAATACGTTTAGTAGCTCACTCGATAGAATAGATAGTATCCTAGATAATATAGAGAGTGGAGGCGGTAGTTTTGGTAAATTAATAACTACAAATGAACTCTCCGATAATTTAAATAATCTTGTAAAAAATATAAATCTGTTTGTAGAGGGTCTTGATGAAAATTTTGCGGATTATGCTTATAAATATTACAGGGCCAGTAAAAAAGCAGATAAAGATATTAAAAATGAAAAAAAGAAGAAGTAAATAAGGTTATTAGAATCTAAAGATTGGAACTTTAATAATTTTCATGAGTAATAGCTATTAATAGCAGTAAATTAAGCTACATTTATAGGGAGAAATATATAGATAGAATTGTTATAGGATATTGATTTTACATAATTAATTATTATATACTTATATCCACTAACAATTGCTTTTAATGTTGCCGAGCAATTATTAAATAATGCTCGGTTTTTTTTTAGAGGGGTAAATATGAAGAAGAATTTTATATTTTTAGTACTATTGCTTTCACTTCTATTTCCAGTGGGTGAGGCTGGTGCGATATTCCTACTGATAGCTCCAGGAGCTTCTGCGGCTGGAACAGGCGAAGCCCAGGTGGCCAAAGTAGATGACTCATATGCCTCCTACTACAACCCTGCTGGCTTGGGATTTCAAAATAGATCAGGTTTTTCTGGTATGCATGTAAATTGGCTCCCTAATCTCGCCGATGATATCTACTATGAGTTTATGGCTTTTAAGCAGCCGATTGGATATGGAACTATTGGTGGACACTTAATATACTTAAACCTTGGTGAGCAGCAGGGAATGGATGAGTTTGGGAATCCAACTACAACATTCAAAAGTATGATGTGGGCAGCCTCTGCAAGTTATGGAGCAAAAATAAACACAACCTCATCTGTTGGATTAAATTTTAAGGTATTTCATCAGAAGTTGGCTGATAGTGCGACTGGCTCTGAAAGCGGAAAGCCCTACTCAACTGATTTTGCGTTTGATATTGGTTATTTAAAGCAATTTTCTCCAGTAGAAGAGGGTATCTTTAATTTTGGAGTTTCCATATCTAATATAGGGGAGGAAATTGATTTTATTGATAATAAGCAAGCAGATCCAGCCCCAACAAATCTAAAGTTTGGCGTATACAAACAATTTATAATTAATGATTACAATAAAGTTGGTGTTATCCTTGATATAAACAGACTATTAGTAGCAAAATATGCAGCTATGGATTGGAATAATGATGGAATAATTGATGTAGATACAAAGGAAGAGGGCTACTCTGATCCTTGGTACAAGGCCATTGTAACATGCTGGCTTGATGATTGGTATTATAAATACAATAGAGATTATGATAGTGACAGAATAATTGGTGGATATGAGCAGATCAATGGTGGTTTTATGGCTTTTCATAATGGAAACGAGTTTATTGAAGATCTTGTAATCGCTGGATACACTCAAGATTTAGATGATCCTATACTAAATAGATTAGGATGTGAAAGTGGACTGTGTAGCCAAGAGGGTTCCTACTACAATGGCTATAACTGGTATACAGATATTCAATTTTCAGATAGTCCAGATACATTTTCAGATCAGAATAGTGATGGAATATGGAACCCCGCTGAACCATTCTATGACAGTGGCGATGGTATTTTTGAATCAATAAATTCTCTCACTGGAGGTAATTTTAATGATTTGAATTCAAATAATCAGTGGGATGCAGGTGAGCCATTTACAGATGAACAGGATAATATCATTTTTGAAGGATACTCCCTAAATGTTGAAGATTATAATTATTTAGAGGTTGAGGATGGTCAGTACTGGATCTATTACAATGCATCCCCAGGATCTATGCTTTTAGTCCAAACTGAGGGTGGGATGATCACCTCTATAGATTCTGGAGATCAAATCTTTAATAATAATGAAGGTTTCGTTGATTGGAATTCTGACTCTACATATTATTATGGTGAGGACTGGGTAGATGTAAATGGAAATGGGGGATTTGATTCTGGGTATTCAGAAACTAACCAAAATGGAAGAAGAGAGGTAGGCTCAAAAGATGATTATTCTTTTTCTGATGAGTTAAAAGAATTAATTGCAAATATTGGGCTAGAGTACTGGTATACAGATAACTTTGTGCTAAGAGCCGGCTATATTCATGACAAAGAAGGAAAAATAATGAATCCTACATTTGGAGCTGGTATTAAATTTGCTCAGTATGCATTTGATTTTGGCTATACAGCTGGTAAAGAGGGGCATGCAAGAGCAAATACAATGTTCTTTTCTATAAGTATGGATCTTTCGTTGCTTGAAAATTAAAATAAAATATTTAGTATTTATATTTTTTCAGTCCGCTCCATTCCTTTTCTCAGGAGTGATTCCGAATTTAGATGTAAATTATAGTAGCACAAGAAGCAATTCAGTATCAATTATTGCCATCATGGTTGAATTCGAACCAGAGGTGGTTGATGACCCGAGAACCACTGGAGATGGGACCTTCCTCCTTCAATCAAATATTGATTCACTGGTTGCTTGCTATGGAAGTGAAGAATCAAGGTGCAATGGATTTTTAGTTGATCGCCCACCTCACAACGCATCATACTTTGAAGATCAAATAAAGGCAACAAAGAATTATTATCTAAATATATCAAAGAATAATATAGATTCTTTTGAATATCATGTAATAGATAGTGTGTATCAACTAGAGAGAACGATGTCAGAGTACTCTGAAATGTCAAGTTATGATAACCCCGAAGAATCTATCGCATTCTTATACTCAGAAGGATTGGAATTGGCCTCTTTTGACATCGAGTCCCTAATTAATAATAATACCAATCTTAATATAGGGGATGTGCTGATTGTAATGTTTCATGCAGGGGTGGGTGAGGACTATACATTTGAAGGGTATCTAGATCCAGCCAATTACGATATTAGAAGTGGCTATATTGAAGAGAGTATGATGGGTCTTATCCCCAGTAATTCTTGGATGAAACAAAATAATATTGCTAAGGGGATTCTACTCCCCGAAGGCCTTAATCTTATATACTACGATACGATTGATGATATTTATGGCTGTCAGCAAAATATGCTGTGTGATGTCCAAATTGGAATGACGGGCTTATTCTCTTATTTACTGGGATATGAGTTTGGTCTTAGTGAGATGTTTAATAGAACCAGTGGGAAGACAGGTATTGGGCAATTTGGTCTCATGGATATTGGATCATTTAATCTTAGAGGGACATTACCATCACCTCCAAATCCTTGGTCGCGATTAATTATGGAATGGGATGAAGCAGAAAGCGTTGATCGTACAACATTTAACGAAAAAGTTATACCCAGCAGATACTCCATTGAAGAAGATATCACAGGACCTAACATCTATCGATTAGATATTTCAGAATCTGAGTATTATTTAATTGAGAATGTAGATAATTATTTAACTAATGAGCTTGCAATCGATGATATTTTTTATTCAGATAGCCTATACTCTCAAATAATACCTGATTCGGCTATATCTATATTTGATCGTTTATTATTTGTTGATCAGCATGAAGATATTATAACATATAGCTCTGAGTGTGATGAAAATTCAAAGCTAACCATAAGCGATAATACTAATGTCATATTATGCGCTCAAAACTATGACTATGGTCTTCCAGGCAGAGGATTAATAATTTGGCATATCAATGAATTATATATGAACAATCTAAATGATAATATTGAGGAGCGGACTGTAAAAATCATTGAGGCTGATGGGGCGCAGGACATTGGGTATCAAAATTATATGTATCCAATTGCAAATCCAAGTGTAGGTTGGAAGTGGGATCTATGGTTCCCAGATAATGATGCCTACTTCTTTGTGAATGATGATGAGAGTTATCTTAATTTTAATTCCTATACAAATCCAGACTCACTTTCCGATTATGGAGCCAGAACATATATTAATATTTATGATGTGAAGTACACTACTGATTCATCTTCAATGAAGTTTACGATTTTTCCTGAGCAGGATGTGTTTATTGCTGAATTAATATCTGATTCAACAAATTTTGAGGTGATTGGAGCAGGAATATTTGATGATAGTGGGTGCATAATCATAGATAATACTGATGCCGGGGAAATTCAAATAGTAACATCAACTGCAATGGTTTCAACAGGAGTTGAAGCTAATTATGATTCTATTTATTTTGGTTTCATTGATTCTTCTTTTTCTCTAAATACTTGTTTAAGTAGTTCCTATTATGATTTAGAAACAAATGAGTGTCTAGAGTTAAATAACTATATAGCCAGGGGTTACTTTTCAGATTCTATGAATTTAAGTGATATTCCTGAGGAGTTTATAGAGATTGATCATCTTCAATTGGCGATTGGGGATATAGATCAGGATGGGATTGATGAGATATTGAAAGTCTCAGATGGGAATATTAGTTGCTTTAATAAAAATGGGGTTTCTTGTAATAACTTTCCATTAGAGGGTAATTTTCATCAGAACTTATTAATAGCTGACATTATGGGTGATATGTATCCAGAGTTGATTGTAAGAAATAATGAAGAGATCCAGATTATCTCATATGATGCTGAAGTTATTCATAGAATTCCATCAGAATTTTCCACTCCACTCTATATGATTCCAAATTGGGGAGATTACACTGCACTTGTCGATGGTAAAAGGAAATTATTATTAAACCAATCGGAAGCACTAAATGGGTACTGGCTAAATCCAGGAGGATTGTCTAATAACCAGCCTGATGTTAATCCGTTATCTAGGCATACCCTAAATGAAATAGATAGCAATTCAGAGATATCAGAGTTCTATAATTATCCAAACCCTGTTAAGGATGGATCTACAACCTTTAGATATTTTTTAAATACTTCTGATAGAGCTGAAATAAAGATTTATAGTTCATCTGGTTTTTTCATCAAATCAATTAAAGATAATAGTACATATCAAAATGAATACAATGAAATTGTATGGAATTCTAATAATCTGGACTCTGGTGTCTATTTAGCTAATTTGATTGCATTTTCAAATGGAAAAGAAAAAGATTCCAAAATTATCAAGGTTCTAGTTGTAAATGAGTAAAATGAATAAAAATTTAATTCGAATACTACTATTACTTTTACCTCTTCATGGAGCATCAAATCATCCTGAGTTGGAATGGAAGACTCTGGAATCTGATCATTTTTTAGTTCATTTTCACAATGGTACAGAGCGAACTGCAATGGAAGTAGTAAATATTGCAGAATTTGTATATACACCAATTACAATGATGTATGATTATCAACCAAAAGAAAAAACAAACATCATTATCAAAGATACAGATGATTTTTCGAATGGATCGGCATTCTTTTTTGATAATAAAATAGAGATTTGGGCAAACCCATTAGATTTTGATTTAAGAGGATCTCACAATTGGATTCAAAATGTAATTACTCATGAGTTTACGCACATCATTCAATTGGGAGCATCATTAAAATACAATAGACATTTTCCTGCAATGTACATTCAATCAATGGGATATGAAGATGAAAAGCGTAAAGATGTATTGTATGGTTATCCAAACTCAATCATCTCATATGCTATTCCATCATTTACAGTTCCTCCTTGGTTTGCAGAGGGAGTCGCCCAAAGAATGTTTAATAATGCTAACTATGACTTTTGGGATACTCATAGAGATATGATTCTTAGAGATGCATTTATTAATAATAGTGTTTTTACACTCAATCAGCTAAATAGTTTTGGAAAAACTGGAATAGGGAATGAGCAGATTTATAATCAGGGATATTCTTTAGCCACATATTTTACAGAGAGATTTGGATATTCAATTCTAAATGATATTACAAAGGCCATCTCTCATCCTTTTCAATATTCATTTGGAAATGCAATAAAACAGGTAACTGGACTACCTTTGGAAGATATTTATTTAAATTGGTATAAAGAGATGTCATTAAAATATATATCTAAAGATAATAGACATGAACTAAAGGGAAAAATAATTATAGAGAATGGCACAACGAATATTCATCCAACATGGTCACCTTCCAATAAGAAATTCGCATATCTTTCTAATGTAAATAAAGATTATTTTGGTCAAACTGATTTATATTTATATAATTTCTCAGATTCGACTACTAAAAAAATTGATTTGGGGGTTTTTTCCTCTCCAATTTGGGTTAATGATAGTACTATTATTTATTCAAAAAAATCAAAACCTAATAACAATGGATCTAAGTT
>Ga0114996_10001458_pt1 | contig 31848 bp, 33 predicted proteins | sample ArcticOcean_MG_C_4_FD_87039 | JGI IMG/M metagenome (GOLD analysis project Ga0114996, IMG submission 87039) | Marine microbial communities from western Arctic Ocean - ArcticOcean_MG_CB4_134 | ecosystem: Environmental > Aquatic > Marine > Oceanic | place: Arctic Ocean: Canada Basin | collected... | reverse complement strand
GACTAAACAGGCAGTTTTGGGCCGTGGGTCGAAAAGCGTGTGACGCTCGCACAAAGGTCTATGAGGTCGTTCGGATCTATTGGGACCAGAGCAATTCCATGGCCTCCAATTCCGCAAGGAATAATGCATTGACGTGTGTGTGCGAGTGGTGCTTTTGCGATCGTTAAGCGCGTGACTACTTACGACACTTGTTCAAGTCTTCGAACTTCTGGGCCTTGAGTGCACATGCGCGTTGCGTCGGCGTCGTGTTCTTGGGGCACTCTGCCATGAAGCGTTTCTCGTTCTGGGTCAACTGAGGAAGGGCCTTGGTGGCGCAATCGGGATGGGCTTTGCAGAGGGTCTTCATTTTGACAAAGATCTGGCGGCAACTGGCTTGGGCGTCAGCGCCTCCGGTGGGCGCGGGCTTCTCTGGCTTGGCCTCTTTGAGTGGGGCTTTCGAGGCCTTCTCCGCTGCAGGCGCGGGCTCTTTAGCCGTTTCCTTGGGCTCGGAGACCAACTCTGTGGAAGGGGACGGCGGTGGTTCGACCACGGGCGCACCGGTTGGCCGGAGGTTCTGTGAACAGGTGTTGGCTCGCGCGCGAGCGACGTGAATGGCCTTCTTCTCAGCCTCGTTGGCCGTCCCCGAAGCCTGGTCCATCGCTTGCCCTTTTGCCATCAGCACCTTGGCGCACTCCAAGTCCTTGCAGGCGCAAAATTCGTCCGCCAGGGCCTTCGCTTGGGCGACAAGACCTTCGGCTTTTGCGGTGGCTTCCGGTGTCTTGGCCGTGGCTTCGGGCGTCTTGGCGGTGGCTTCCGGTGTCGTCGCTTGGGCGGTTTTATCGGATGCCGCCTTTTCTTTTGTGGCTGCCGGGGCCGTGGGCTCCAGGGGGCTCGTCGCTTGGGCGGCCGGCTTGGGCGCTTCGGCAGGCTTCTTGTCTTGGCAACCGAGTGAGATCGTCATGGCCAGAGCGACCACCATCCATGCGCTTTTCATTGCTCCATTCTCCTGCGTAGGTCGGGCATGTGCCCGGGTGTTGGAAGGTTGGACTATCACGCCGGTCCGGGACATGGCAAGCAGGATGGGGGTAAAAACAGTGTGCGCACTCACATTCAGGTCGTCGGCGAACCTACCGTTCGACATGCGCCGGTCGGTTCGAACTTACTCGAGCTCTTTGTTTTTGTAGAACGTGGATTTACCGAGCGCACACTCCCCATTTGAGGACGAATCGGCAAAGCCAAAGCGTTGAAATGTGGAGAGGACGCCGTCGCAGTCTAAGTCGCCGTATGCGGAGACCGTAAAGCGTGCGTTTGCATCCGTTCCAGACGACTCATAGGTGTAGCCGTAGTAGTGTTGATCATTCATTTGAAAGTTGAGCGCAGACCAAGTGGGTGAGGTCCATTGGGAGGTGTCTACATCACAGCGATTGTCGTTGTCTCTGTCCTTCGTGCCGCCACAGCAGGCCTTGTTGCGCACATCCGGGGTCATGGGTTGATTGACCGGGAATTGGCATTCGATTTTGAGCCCAGTGCCGGCCGCGACGCGTGGCGCTGTGTAGTAGTGCGCAGACGCCCTGTAGATCATGTCCAGCCTGTCGATCGCTTCGTGGGTCATTTCCTCTTTTGGTTTGAGCTTGCGGCATGCGCCCACGTCCTCAATGCGTTTGAGGTTTGTAAAACATTCGAGTTTCGATTCGTTGTTTCCGTCGTTTCGTTTGCATCCCTCCAACTCTTCCGCCTTATTCACCTCGGTTAGGTTTTGCCTGCAGGCCGGGTGGTTGGTGCACAGTTCCAGCAGTCGGGATATTGCGCTTTCACAGGTGGCCTTGGTGTCGGCATTCTGTGCGCTTGCGCAGCCCACGGTGAGCAGAGCGGTGACCGTGACTCCTGTCCATGTCATCGTTGCTTCCTCCGGGTATTTCTATTCGGGATCATGGTGCCGTGAAGACCCCATCCCCAAAGCTGATGCCGACGGTCACACACCACACACTGATGCTGTTCAGGTCATCCATGGTTTTGTCGTCGGGCAACGTGAAAGACAAGGTCTCGTCGTCATAGCCTGTCGGGAAATTGAAGAGTTGTGGGCCAATGGGAAAGCCCGCCTTGAAGTTGCTGTCTAATCCGCCGTAGAGCTTGACGTCAATGCCGTTGCCGTCAAAGAAGAAGTTGGTGATCACGATCGTGCAGTCGTCCACGATGGTGGCATTTCCTTTTACGTCGTGAAACTTCGTCGAGAGTGTGGTCGTCCAGCCCACTTTGCCGTTGGTCTTGGGGCAGGCGCTGCCCGTGTCTTCGGGCGGTGTCGCCGTGTCTTCTGGCGGTGTCGCCGTGTCTTCGGGCGGTGTCGCCGTGTCTTCGGGCGGTTCAATCACGTCTGTATCCGCGGGGTCGACCACATCGGGAGTCGGAGGCGTGATCGTCGACCCGGCGACAAAGGCCACCAGGTCTCGCAACTCGTCATCACTGAGCCGATCCGCACCCCAAAAGGGCATGATCCCACCGGTAAGCCCATCATATACAGGGCTGTCACCCAGGCCGCTCGTGCGCACTCGGGTTCCAATATAATCAGGCTCCAGCCCGGTGCCCGCCAAGGGCGGCCCACAACATCCGCCGGTCGCGTTGTTTCCGTGACACATGGTGCAGCTTTGGTTGAAGAGCGCTTGGCCAGCATCCGGATCGCCGCCGCTCAGATCGGCCGGTGGGGGGGTGATCTGGATGGTCACTGCTAGCGCTTCGCCTTCGCCGGCCATGCCGTCAAGCCAGCCGTGGAGTGCCAACCAACGCGCATCCGTCTCTTCCCAGGGCTCGGACACCGACATCCACTCGGTCAAGCAGCTGTTCACCGCTTCTAGCATGGTGGTCACTTTGCCGTTCTTCCAAGACGGGCGATGGGTGGCGTCTCCGAGGGCGTGACCTACGCGTCGGATTCCGTCTGCAGAGGGTTCCTGCAGCGCATGGCACGTGTGGCATGCAAACACGTTGCCGCCCTCCACGGAGTTCATATAGACCGTTTCGCCTTCGGTCATGGGTTCGGCGTCGGGCGGGGTTGCCGGGACGTCGACAGGAGGATTGTTCGTTGTCTTTTCGCTACTACATCCCAACCCGAGAAAGCACAGCGCCAAAAGCACACTGGTCAGCACGTGTTGCATCACCCCTCCTAGGAACCAAATCGATTGCAGGTTCTGTGTGATGCGATGCTATCAGGTCTGCGTGCCACGCACAAAAGGGCGCTGCTGCCCCCGGTCGGTCCCTACGAGGCGGATGTCCAGATACTGCGGCCCGGGCCGCCTGTGTAGTGACAGCGGGTTGACCCGTTTAGCTGAATGCGGGAGGCATGTCCGCTTGCGCGGGCGGTGCCGGTGCGCTTGTTGTGTCCGCGGTGCCGGCCGCGGCTTGCTCCAACCATTGGGACATGGCGAGCAGCTCTTGGACCTCTGAGTCGTTCGCCTCTAGCCGCAAGGCATCCGCGCTCCCAGCATCGGAGAGTACCCCGATAGTGACCGTCTTCTTGGCCATCTTGAAGGCGAGAAAGAAGACGCCGCCGACCACCAAAGACACGAATCCCATCATGTACAACTCTTCGGCTTCACGCGAGTTTGCCATGCTCGCTACGAGGAAATTCACGACCCCATACCCCAATCCAGCCAGCCCGATAATGAGCATCCAAACCGGTCGGCCGTACTTGTACACAGTCGCAGACACGTGGCCCATGGGGATGTAAGCGCGTTCATTGCCCGAGAAGCTGGTGGTTTCAAAGGAGAGCCCATTGGTGTCCGCAGACATGTGATTGGTGGTGCCCATACCAAGAAGGCTGGCGATCCAGGCCATCAAACCCATTTTCCGGGCCGCGATTCGGAATCCTGACGGCTCTTTTCTGAGCTCTTCAATCTTGAGTTTGGACTGCATGATATTCTTAATACTCATGGGGCTTCCTTCCTAACCAGTTGACCCGCGACGCTCAGCGGTCTTTCCGCCAATGGTCGAATAGAGTCGTTTCATTTGGATTTCGACTACTTTAGTTTAAATGAAAACGGTCTACAAACGAGCAGGTTGTCGCCTTCTTAAAACCCGCGAAGCGCACCCATGCCCCTACTCGGAGACGGTGCTCACGACCATCTCCGTCTGTTCCCAGCCTCGCTCTCGCGCCAACGCGGGAGGATAGGAACGGTAGGTCAACGCGACGTGGAGGGTGGGGACGTCGCAGGAGGCGCCCACGGTTGAAAAGCGATGGGTCGACTTCCACGGACTCCCCGGCATGAGGCGATTGTCGCTGGCCACGTCCACGGCCATGAAGTGAGGCACCATTCGTTCGCCCATGGGACCTGTAAGCACGCGCGCGAAACCAAAGCCCGGTGCACCTGCCTGGTTGCGAACCGCTTCCCCTTCCACCGGAACACCGCCCGCATCCACACGGTAGGCGCGGTCGCCTTCGGGCAAGGGCGTGTCCAGTGTGACCGTGTCGCCATCCACTTGGGTGATGGTGGCCATACCCACGGCTTCTTCCACGGGCATACCCTTTTGAGTGGCGTCGAAGGTGCCATCTCCAAAGGGGCCGTAGCCGGTGTAGTCGTGATGATCACCGGTTCGCTTCACCACGCGGATGACTTGTCCCACCTGGGCGCCGGGCCACTGTGTCCAGTCTTTGCCCACATCCTTCTGGTCATAGGCTCCGCCAAAATCGGGGATGGCGTGCCCCCCGGCCGCGGGCAACGACTGGCCATCGCACTGAAGATCCACACGCAACACCAGGGAGCGAAAGGGCTCCCCGGTAGGCACCGCGTGGCTGTTGGCTATGTTGCTGGCTTCCAGGGTCACGGTGACCACATCGTCGAGGGTGCTGGTCTCAACCACCTGGACGCTGACTGAATTGTTCAGCATGGTTCGTCCCTGAGCGGATGTACGGGGACCGCTGGCCTCGTGGCTGTGGGTGGAGCCGGGAGGACGGATCCACCCGGCGACAATACCCGTCTGGGTCTCAGGCATGACCTGCAGATCGGCGCCGTTAAGCACTTCGGCACCCAAGGGCAGCATGTGGCACCCCTGGCAGGGCAGCGCTGGATTCATGGGACTAGCCTGCCACTCACTGAACGTGGTGTGAATGGGCAGTCGGCCGTCCGGCCATCGGGACGTGTCGGCGCTGACGCCTGGCAACAACACCTCTTGGAATTGCTCATGACAGCCGGAACAAAACGCCGACTGGCGATAGTGTTCGCGTTGCACGCTCCCCATATACACGTTGCCAATGTCGTGGTTGGGACCAAAGGTTAGGGGTGCAACCGCACCCAGTCCGGGGAATTTTGGATCTTCGCTGGGGCGCATGATCTGTAGGCGACCTCCAACCCCTGGGATGGTGCTCGACAAATCCAGCGATTCGACCCGGTGACATACATCGCAGTGAACCCCATAGTCGTGTGCCCAGCCCTGGGCGTCCTGTAGATCACGAGTGCCGACACCAGGACCGTCAATGCCGGGTGCGTGGCAGTTGGCGCAGTGACCAAAGCCACCCGTGGACGCAACCCCCACCGACACCGAGCATTGCATGGATGGGGTGGTTGAACCGGGCGTGGGTAGCTCCATCCACTGACCGCCACGCTCCACGCACTTGGCCTCTTCAACGATGGCTACCGCGGTGCCTGCGTACACGTCGCGCACAGTCGGATTGGACGCCGCGTTCTTGTGGGCAGACTCGTACCAGGTCTCTTGGATGGAGATGTGGCAGTGCCCGCATTTCTCGATGATGACGCTGTCGCCTGGATCGCCTGGATCTTTGAAGATGTAGTCCGTGTTGTCGCTGCGGTCGTAGCGTTTGAGGGCGATGGTCACGAGCGTGGGATTGGACGTGTCCACCAGCACAGGCTCTATACGTGCTTCTGGGTGCGAGCCCAGCACAATGTAATCTCCAAACACAGTGAGGTCGATTTCAACGTCAGCTTTGCCTTCCGGGTTGGTTGGCCATTGGGCGGGGTTGCCGCCCTGGACGACCAGGCAGTCCGGACAGGGCTCCTCGTCCAACAACACGAGCATCTCCATGGGGACCAACACGGGTGGGGGCGGTGTGTCGTCTGTGGTGTCTTCGATAATGTCGGCGCTCACCTCTACGGTTGTGTCCGGGAGAACTTCGGTGTCCGGAGGAGGCGGGCTGTCGGTGGGTCCGCCGCACTGGATCAGCATGAACGACACGATCAGTAAAGTAGCACGCTTCATGGAACACACTATATGGACCTTGGCCTGTTGGGGCAATAGCCACAACCTGCTTGACTTTAGTCGTCGCAACTCGTCTCATTGTCCCCGTGAAATACGTACGAAACACATTGATATTGTCCACATTCGTCGGGAGTTTGTTTGTGGTTGCGTGTGGTGGTGGTGGCGAGACAACAGTAGACCCTACCCCCAAAGGTGACACGGACCTGGACACGGACACGGCTCCACCCGAGTGTATTGTAAAGCCCAAAGGCGCGCTAAGCACGTCGGTAGGCGACATCATTTATCAGAACAATCATATGACGGCGGAAGCGTCTCATCTTGTGGGAGATGGGTGTCTTACAGCGTTGGATCTCACCTTTGACATCGCTGGCGGCTGTGAGCTGGCTCTGAACATGGTGGGCCAGGGTGGTGAGTGGGCCTTGACCAGCGGATCGTTTACGGCCGACGCGAACTGCGGTGCGAGCTTTCCGGAGGACGCCTATGGCGCCTATCTTGTGGACGTGGCGCAGTCGACCGCCGTGTTGGCAGACGGACCTGCCTCGGTGGACGACGCGGCGGCGACCCATTCGTGCTTGAGCGGCGACGCCATGCAGCTATTGGGGCTCCTGACCATGAATAGTGGGCCCCAGGATTTGACCATGCGTTTGAACAACCTGATGGTGACAGGATCCATCGCATCCACCGGCGTGTCCGTGGGCGGCTGTCCCGTCGCGCCGACATTCTGTCCAGACACCCTAGAATGTGGGCAAGATCCTTACGGCGTGGAGTGTGGGGACTGTGAGGAAGGCTTTCAGTGCAACCAGGCCAACACCTGTGAAGTCAGTCTCTGCCCACCCACAGCCCCACCGGCTTTTGGGACGGAAAAGGGCGATACACTGCTGAATATCACGTTGCGGGACTGCGACGGAAACGACTTTGAGCTGCACAACCTCTGTGGCAACAACGCCACGTACGTCAATCTCTTCGCGGCCTGGTGACCGGCTTGTGGTCAGTTCGTGAAACTGATTGACGACCGATTGAAGAAATATGCGGACCAGGGCTACAAAGGATACTTGGTTATCTTGCAGGACACCTTTGGGAATCCCGCCACCTCTTTTGCGTGTCAGAGTTGGAAGAACAAGAACAACCCCCACATGACCTTGCTCTACGATCCCTTCCCCAGTCAGGCGCATCTCTACGGCCCGAAAGAGACCTCTATGGTTATCAACGAGGCCGGCGTCATCGTGTACAAGACCCATGGCGACACACCGGACGTGATCGAGCAAGCCGTTGTGGATGAGTTGGCGATTACGCCGTAGCGCCCGCCTCCTTCCATATTTTATTTTGTTCGCTCTTCGGGGCATTTCTATGCGTCCCTGCCCGTGGTACCTTATTCGTCATAACGCGGATAATAATCGAGGTGCTAGATGGGATATCGTGTGGGTCTTTCGTTGTTAATTCTGGCCGGTTTTGCGCTCTTGGCAGGCGGGAGTTTGGATGATCCGGAGTCGACGGAAGAACGCCAGGCCAAGAACGAGATTTCGGTGGAGGCGGTCAAAGAGTTTACGCAGCTCTCCAAGTATTGTGAGGAGTACCGTGGCGGTGCCAATGACATCCGAAAAAGCGAGATCTACAAAGAGTATCTGTCGGCCATGAAGAGCTTCAGCGTGACCAATGGCACGGGCGAAATCGCCATGATCGAAACGGATAAAGGTGGTAAGAATCTCACCATCCAGGTCACTGCGGGGGCGTTGACGTTTCAAAACAAGGATTATCCCAAGAAGAAGAGCGCAATCTATCAGGCGGTGAAAGCCATGAGCGTTGGCGATTGTGTCACGTTCTCGACCAAGAAAGCCCGCTCTTTGATGTCGACTCCCGCCTATGATGGCAGCGAGGAGTCGGTGGTGTGTGACGACAGCTTCCTCACCGTGTTTACCTCAATTCAGCCCTGCTTGGAGTAAGCCATGAAGACACTTTGGATCCCAATTGTTGTTGTTCTTTCACTGATGACCTTGGCGGGGTGTCGGAACACCGAACACCGCGACGAGGAGGCCTTGGATGAAACCGTCAAGCTGCTGCCCTGGTACAGCGACTTCATCAAATTCTGCAGGGTGGTGGAAGACGAAGAGAGCAACTCGGCCGAGCGAAAAAAAGCCATCAATGGGTCTCGCGCCTTTCTCATCAAGCTGCGTAAGACGACAGGGCAGGGCGTGGTCAAGAGCGCGTACATTGGAAACGCGGGGCGTACGGCGAGCTTGGACGTGCAGGCCGGATACGTTCGGCTGATCACCGACTCGGGCAAAGAGCATAAGAAAGGCAGCAAGATATACGACGTCATCGCCACGCTCAATGACGGAGATTGCGTGCGCTTTGAAACCAAAGCGGTGCGTGTCTCTAGCGATCGAACTCAGGATCTGAACACCACCTGCGAAGAGATGTTCTACACCACGTTTACCAAAGTGGAGCGTTGCCCATAAACGGGCGTTCCTGGCTGCTGGCACCGCCGGGCTTTGTGGTGCGCCACGTGGTGGCGCCTCTGGCGCTGGGAAGCGTGTTGTACCTGGCCTTTCGATCACATCACCTGCTCATGTTCAACTGGGCGCACTCCCTGGGACTGACGCCAGCTGTTGGTGCGTTGCGTGACTCGGCTGCGCCCCTGTCCGGTCATCTGCCCGCGTGGGTGATTTATAGCTTGCCCAATGCGCTCTGGGCCTATTCTCTGACGGCCTGGCTGACCCGTCTTTGGGGGCAAGAGACGTCGCGGTGGAGGTGGCTTTTTCTCCTCGCTGGCCCGGCCTTGTCGGTGGGCGTGGAGTGTGGCCAGGCCGTGGCTTGGATTTCGGGGACCTTCTGTTGGCAAGACCTGTCCCTCGCTCTCTTCGCCTGCTTGCTCGGGTGGCATACGGGAGGCCGGCCCCGGCGTTTCTTCCGGTGGCATCGTGCGTCTTCTACCGCCTGAGCCGAGGGGAGAAGGTGCCGGTCACAGTTGCGCCGTTCTCGGTTAGATCATCGCCACGACGACTTCGCTCATTGTGATTCCCAGGTTCGTGCAGGCCAACTCCATGACGCGGTGATAGACCGCCACGTTCGGATCCTTCGCCACGTCCGCGGTGAACCACCGGACGTTTTCAATCCCCCACGCACCTAGGGTGGCGACAACCTGTGGAACCATCGCGTCGACCTCGTCGGCTCGAAGCAAATGATCGTACCAGGGGATCGGGTGTTCGGGGGCGATCAGACCGTACGATCCCGAGAGGATCGCCACTCGGGCGTTGGCGCTTTGACCCTGTTGGACCGTGTCATCGATGCGTACGCTCACATAGCGTTCGGAGGCGGGCAGGTCCCCCCCATCACGACGTTTGTCTGCGCAGCAATAGGTGGCGAAGAGCGTGCTCATGGGACTCATTGTCTCTTGGGTCCAACAGGGTCGCAACCCTTCTGGGTGGGGGCTTATGGACCCGAACATCGAGCAGTGCCCTGAACAAGGCCTGAAAATATGTTCAGGCTTTTGTGGTTTCTGCCGATGTAGAGGTGGTTAGAGGGACAGAACAATGATGCAAGTACTAATTTTTCTAGCGCTATTCTCGTTGGATGGCCACGCCACCAATTATGCAGAGTGTGTGCAAGACCACGATTGTCCTCGTGTGGAGTGCTATCACTCATTTTGCCATTCGGACAACCAGTGCTACATGTTCCCCAAGTGCGCGTAGACAGCCCCCGTTCCGACCGACCATCGAGTGTCTGGCATTCTTGACACCCCCCCCTCTCCGCTAGCAAGAGTGCTTGTCAGCCTTGCGCGCCAATCCCTGTAAAATCACTGACTTATGTGTTGGCACGCCCGTTGCTCTAATCAAGGTAGTCGTGGCGATGCGTGGTGCGGCTTGCGCAACGCCCTAGTGAACATCGAGGAGAAAAGAACATGTTTCAATCAAACCATTGTCTATCGTTGTTGATCGCCGGTCTTTGTTGCTTTGCGTTGGGTTGTGACCCCGCGAGCGACGAGTCATCTCAAACGGCTACGAACCAAGAGGCCTTGAGCAGCGTCGGCGTCAGCGCGGTCAAAGTGAAGAAGCGCAAGAAGATTAAAGGCAAGAAACTCAAAAAGAAGTTTGCCCACAAGATCAAGCACAAGCTCCTTCATCCGAGTAAACCCTGCAGCCAGCAGATCCTATGTGTCAAAGGCACCTATCCCACCGACACCACAGGCGACGGTTGTGCCGATTCCTGCGAGCCCTGCGCCATGGTCCTTTGTGCTCCCGGGTATGTCCCCGCCGACAACAACGGAAATGGGTGTTTTGATTCCTGTGAACCCGAACCCTGTAAGATGGTCGCTTGTGCGCCCGGTTACACCGCTGTGGACAGCAACGGCGACGGTTGCGAGGACGAATGCGTTGAGCAGCCTTGCATCATGGTTGCCTGTGCGCCCGGTTACACCGCTGTGGACACCAACGACGACGGCTGTGACGACAGCTGCGAGCCCGTACCGTGTAAGCTCGTCAAATGCGCCTCGGGCACCTTCCCCGTGGACACCAACGGCAACGGGTGCGAAGACAGTTGCCAATCCGAACCTTGTGTCACGGTCGCTTGTGCGCCCGGTTACACCGCTGTGGACAGCAACGGCGACGGTTGTGAGGACGAATGCCAATGTCCCCTGATTTTATGCCAGCCCGGTACCACTCCTGTCGATAGCCTTGGCTTTGGATGCGACGACTCGTGCGTTCCCATGTGTGGCACCATTGTGGGCTTGACCTGCCCCAAGGGCACCGTCTGCCAATTCCCCGCGGGTAGCTGCAACAGCGCCGACATGGGCGGCATCTGCGTGGCCCAACCCACTGTCTGCACCAAAGAGTACAACCCGCAATGTGGTTGCGACGGCGAAACCTATGGAAACCCCTGTACGTTGCTCGCTTCCGGCGCTCAGTTGGCCTACGCCGGCGAATGCTGTGAGACTCAGGACGTCACCGCCAGCGGTACGTGTGAGATGATTCTCGGCGTGTTCTTTACGGAGAATGGCTGTGAATATCTCAGCGGATGCAGCTGCAAAGGCAGCGACTGCACCAATCCTTTTGAAAGCATCGATGAGTGTGAGGCCCAATACGGGCAGTGTGGTGGAAGCTGTGACGCTCAGAACGCGGAAGGGCAGGGCAACTGCGACCAGTTCTTCGGCTTCGCCTTTGACGGCAACAGCTGTATTCCCATTAGCGGTTGCAGCTGCATCGGCAGCGATTGCGACAATCTCAGCCCCGACCCCAAGGGCTGTGGTATTGAGTTTGGTGAGTGCATCGACGACTGTGCTCCGGACGACGCCAAGGGCGTGGGCATGTGCCTCGCCTTCTTCGGCTACGCGTGGAACGGTCAAGAGTGTGTCGGACAGAGCGGTTGTGCCTGCGTAGGCAGCGACTGCGGCAGTCTTCCCATGAATCCCGTCGACTGTGAAAAAGCCCACACCGAATGCAACGCCGATTCCCTCACTTAGAGCGTTCGTCCTAGCAACCCACCCGCAAACGAGCGGCGGATATCCGCCGCTCGTTTGTCTTTAAGGGTGTCTCCTTTGCGGAGAGCAAGCGCACTCAGGGAGGGCAGGGCATCTCTTGGCTGCCCTGCTCATGAAACGCTGCGGTCTTCATCTGGCAGGTGCCCGACGTGTCGGAGAACTGAACCCGCACACTGGCTGGCACCGGCTCCAACGCCGGGACTTGCCCCTCGATGACCGCCTCCACGCGGGCTCCGCCCTGGTGGCTCATTAGCAGCATCTGTTTTGCTGACTCGGGGGGAAGTCGGTGGCCGTGTCGTTCGCGCTGGTGTCCGCGCCCGGTTTTGCATCTGCTGGCGGGCTCTTCTCCGGCACGCATCGGCCCCACAGCAGCATGACCATTCCGGAGCAGCCCAATAGCTGTGACCGACGCATCCTTTTACAGCGGCTGTCCACGTTCAAATGACCGGGAAGTTTCCTTCCAACGCTACGGTTGCCAAGGGCGGGGCGAACGATCGCATTGGCGGTCGAAAATGGGTCTCAAAGTGACGATCTTCCCTCAGGCCCCGATTGGAAGAAAGACCTCTTTGTGGTATGCTTCCCCGCATCGACTTGGAGGGTCCATGAGCTACGAGCCCGCTGCGGAAAACAGGCCTGAAGAACAGAAGAAAGTTCAGAAGAAAAAGGCCATTGTGCCCGACACGGCACGCGACAAGTTGCGGAACTCCGCCGGCACAGTCGGTTATGAAGAAGCCAGCGCCATGCTCTCGCCGAGCAGCAAACCCCTGAGCCCCGTGCAAGCCAAGGGCTCGAACGTTCAAAAGAAGAATATCCACAACGTCGCGGCCGAAGGTGTGAAGGACAGCGGCGGGAGTCTTCCTCATGCCCACGCCATTCAGGAGGCCTTTGGTCAGCACGATGTGTCCGGTATCGATGCGCACGTGGGTGGCGCGGCCGCCGAGGCCAACAAAGCCATGGGCGCCGAGGCCTACGCCAGTGGCAACAGCGTGGCGTTCAAGAACGCGCCCGATCTCCACACGGCGGCCCACGAGGCGGCCCATATCGTTCAGCAGCGCAGCGGTGTCTCCCTCTCCGACGGTGTGGGAAAAGCCGGCGATTCGTACGAACAACACGCCGACGCCGTGGCCGACGCGGTGGTCAAAGGCCAAAGCGCCGAGCTGATGCTGTCCAGCATGGCTGGGGCGCCGGCAGCGGCCTCGGGGGCTGTGCAGAACAAAGAGTTGCAGTTTCTGGGCAAGCGCTTGGATGAGGAGTTGGGCGAGGGGGATGCCAAGCCCGAGTACGGCGAGACCGCGGGCAAGCAGCGTCGCTATTCGCGTGAGCAATACATTGCCATGTGGGAAAAAGAGCAAGGGCGGGAGATGACGCCTACGGAAAAACGGACGATCGAGCGCGGTTGCATCGGTATTACCGCCACCAATCTCCAGGGCGGCGGAAACCCGCTGAATAACGCCGAGGCTCTGTACGGTACGTTCGACCAGGGGCACGCCGCCATGGTCGAGAAGAACAAGGTTCGAGACGGCATGCGCGAACGAGGCGCGCTTGCCGGCAACACCAGTGCGCGTTACGTGTTGTTCGCCAAACTCTTCTGGTCCAACCAAAACCCGGACTATCGAGAGCGTGTAAAGCCGGACGAGGATGCGTACAAACCGGATCCAGTCACCGGTGAGGTCGACATGACGGGCTACGAGTACCGGGCCCGCGTCAAAGCCGACCTGACCGGCGGTTACGTCAACTTTGACTACGGATTCTGGGACGATGCCAGTCACTGTTTCTGGCATGCCAATCATATGGAGTACAAGGATCCAGAGAAGCAAAAGACCGACCCCATGAAGGTGCTTCAGAGCACACGCGAGAAGTTTGTGAAGGGTTACTTTGACTTCGACCGTGTCGTCTTTGGGATTGCCTTGGCTGAAAATTACGATGCGGGGTTGGCTGCCATTTCGAACGTTGCGTCAGGAGGGGGTTGATGATCGACCGAAATCCGAGTCATCTGGTGGGTCAAAAAGTGACGCTCGTGGGCGTGGCTTACGACGCACACTCGGGCGCCATGGTGCTCTTGTCCGACGAGACCCCCGTGTACATCAGCGGACTCGACTGCTGGGACGACCAGTGGGATCGAAAGACACTGCATGTGACCGGTACGCTGGAGCGCAAAGAGTTGGCGCCGGATCCCGAAGTCAACGCGGCGGGCGAAGTGAGCCACGGCATGCTTGGCTCCTCGTTGGTGATCCACGACGCCACGTGGGCCGAAGCCTAGGCGGAATCCAAATCAATCCTAGACAGTAAACTGTTCTGCTTTCTCTCGGTATACGTCTGCTCCTTGTCGCGCGGGTATTCAAGTCCAATGCTCTGAGGTATACTCAGCGCATGGGCTCGACGCCGCACGATTGTCAGTTTTGGTCCGTGGGTTGCTCTTCCCCAGGGCAGCGGGGCGAAATCGCACGTGCAGTACTACTGTTCCTGTTCTTTGGGGCATTGGCAGTGGGACCCGGTTGCACCACGCTGGGCCCAATGCCTGCCATGACGGCGCTAAATCCCGTGCCGGAGCAACGCACCGGCGTGGAAGTGCAGGCCGGCTTTGTCCCCGGATTCTTTTTGAGCGACACGGTTCAGGAAGCCCCGGACCCTAGCAGGAACCCCATGCCCCAACTCTCGGTTCTGTTCGATCCCGGTGAACTTCTGGCCGTCCGGGGCCTCTCGTTGGGCGCTCGGTATGTGGGCGGCGACGACAGCCATGGCATTGTGGAGCCCATGCTTCGGTATCGGTTCTTTGTGGATGACGACGAGCGCTTCGCCCTGGGCTTTGTGGGCTTTGGCACCTATGCGACCGGGAGCGCGGACGGTACGTCCTACACGGCCATCCGTGTCGGCCTGGAGACGAGCACCGACATCCGACTGACGCCCAAGTATCGCTGGATTGAGCTGCATCTCAACGCCGGCGCCGCCATGACCGTCATTCATGCCGAGGGCGACTATTGCACCGACCCCGCCGGCTTCGGTGACGCCTGCGAAGGCCACCACACTCCGGACACCCATGCGGAAGTCACGGGCGCGTATGGAACCCTCTTCATCGGTGCCTACCTTGACTTCTTTCGGCACACGGATTGGAGCATTCATCCCGTGCGTTTGGGCATTGTTATGGCAGGCGGGACCATGCCCCAGATTCGGATGGGCGAACAAGAAGACACGGACGGATCCTGGTACAGCATCGGTCTCAACCTCATCACGGGCTTTGGCGCTGCGGAATCAACAGGAGAAGCTAGGGCACGGTCTCGTGCCCGCTGACGGTCAGTCGGCCGTAAGCATACGAGTTGGTCGAATTCTGATGGCTCTTTACCTGTAGGCTGATTCTTGTAATGGAGCCTTTCAGGCTATCGTGTATCGGAATATCCGCTTCATAAAGGTTGACATAAGCAGTGACAGTGTTGGTGGTCGAGTACTCACTCGACGTGTAGTTCGTGTTGTCCGCGTAATAAAAGACGTACCGAACGTAGGCAGCATAACTGGAGTTGGTCGTACGAGCCTCCAGCTTGATGCGAGTCGGCGTCAGATGATTTCCAGTTACTAACGGATAGAAATCCGTCGTCTGCCAAGAGCTGTTCCAAGTATTTCTTTCGGCGGAACGACCGATGAAGGGCTTGCCGGCCGTCAGCCCTGTGTTGGACGTCTCGTGGCCGCTGACGGTCAGTCGGCCATAAGCATACGAGTTGGTCGAATTCTGATGACTTTTTACCTGCAGGCTGATTCTTGTGATCGAGCCGCGAAGGCTGGCATGTACCGGAATATCCGCTTCATAAAGGTTCACATAAGCAGTGACAGTGTTGGTGGTCGAGTACTCACTCGACGTGTAGCTCGTGTTGTCCGCGTAATAAAAGACGTACCGGACGTAGGCAGCATAACTGGAGTTGGTCGTACGAGCTTCCAGCTTGATGCGAGTCGGCGTCAGATGATTTCCAGTTAGTAACGGATAGAAATCCGTCGTCTGCCAAGAGCTGTTCCAAGTATTTCTTTCGGCGGAACGACCGATGAAGGGCTTGCCCTGAACAGCCACCGTTGCGGTTGCACAAACCCAAGCGCTCCCATTCCACTTCACAATGTCGTCCGTGGTGCAGCTTGATGAGCCCACAACGTCGACATAGCCGCCGCTGGTGATCATGCCGAGCACCTGGCTGTTGGTCAGCTGAGTGTCGGTATCGATCTCGCACGTCACCGCCCCATCCGCTGCGATCGCCCGAATTGACCAGCCCGCGGAGCACGTGCCAGTCACCCGCTTCTGAACGAAAGCGGTGTCCGCGCTGAACTCCGTGCCCACCAGGGTGACCCCCTTGTCTCCGGTGTAGGAGGTGTGTGGTCCGACGACGGTCAGGATCTCTTCGTTCGAACGCGTTGTGTCCGTATCCACCGTGTGTGCGCCCGTGACGTATCCCGCGCTGTCCAGTTCGGTTTGTGTCACATACGACGAAGCGCTGACGCCACCCAGCGTCGCTGCATCGCCCGCAAGGCTTGCATAGGGAACGGTGCCCACTCGGGACCGAGGGGTCATCTCTGAATCGCTGCCCACGGTGATTCCCACATACACGGCCTGTTTCTGAAAGGACGAAGGCAGGATGGGGTTGAGCGCATCGGCGCCCAGGAGCACATGAAAACGGCCTTGAGTGACCGTGACTGTCTGTATTTCGGCCCACAGCTCATGGGTTTCCCCGCCCAGGACGGGATCGTCATACAACGCGATTTGCACGTCGATGGTGTCCGTGAGGGCCCCGTTGTTTGTGTCCAACTGACCGGAGAAGTGAAAGACTCCCGGGACCTGGGCCATCGCCGTTGCCCCAAAGCCCAACCCAAGAATCACTCCCCAAAGATGAATGCATCGCTTCCAGTTCACGAGATTTCTCCCTATTCCATCAAGATGGCGCCATCCAATGTGACCGATAGGAAGAGTATAGAATAAGCGAAGGACGATAGTCATCTCTGGCCACGCAAGATTAGAGCGCATTGCCCAACCGTGACGCAACGGCTGGTGCGAAGTGGAAGCCGGCTGTGGTTGGACCCGGCGCCGCCTACTCGGGTTTGGACATCCGAGCGCTCAACCGCCGGCGCATGACAAGCAAGGCCAGCAGCATCAGCGGTAGCAGGTGCCAAGTGGGGCTCTGGGATGTTCCGGTTGCACTGCAGCCGAAGGCCCCGGAACAGTCCGGTATCACCGAATCCGATGCCACGATAATGGTGCCTTCGTCTGTGAGGTCGGGGGCCTTCCCCTCCATGCTCCAGCGGTAGGTGTTCTCTTTGTTTTGCCCGGCCACCGTGAGGGATGCGCTGTCTCCCGAGGTGATCACAAATGTGTCCGGGCAGCCGGGGCACAATCCTTCCATGGGTTCGATGGTGACGTCGGCACCGCACCCGTTGAAGAGGAGGATCGGCTCGTACATCGCCTCGCTTGTATTCTCGGCCACCGTGACAGAAAAGCACGCCGGCGTGTCGTCCGACACGACAACATAATTGGTCCATCCCGGCGGGCAGGCTTCGGAGGCTTCGGCTGGTTTGGGTGCCCAGGTTGCCACGGCAACGAGGCTGACCCACAGAACCGGAAAAGAAACGCGAAGGATTTGTTTCATAGTCACTCCTCTTGAGCACAGCCATCTTAGCGAATCGGCACCACAAATCCCACTACCGGATTCGCACTTTCTTGTCGTCTGACACCTCGTCCCAGACCGTGTGGACCAGGCCGATAACGTCCTCGGGATCCATCTTGTGGGTCTTGGCGATACCCACCACGTATTCGATGGCCGCGCCACAGGTGAGCATCAACGTGTCGGTGTCTCGGTTGGGTTCCATGCCGGCGTACGCACAGAGCGCGTCGTAGAGCTTCGCAAAATCTCGCGTGTCTTCGGATTGGGGTTTGTCGTCGCTCACCAGCCCACTCCTTCGCCAGCCATACCTGTGAACACAGGGTTACGGACAGGCTAAAGGAGGGGCGCGTCTCCCGCAAAAAAATTGCTCACAGCGATCGCGTTCTTTGGAACGGTTGGGTTAGTCGCGTGGGCTGGACGGGCCGGCCATGCGTGTGCGACGAGTCCGCGTGAAGAGCGAGATCAGCGCCAGGCCGAATACAAATAGTAAGCCTGCGCTGACGGGCCCATTGCCTGTCCGGCAGCCCCCGCCACTGTCATTGTCGCTCGGTTCCATCGCATCGATGCAGTATGCCTCGGGGCCACAGGTCTGGCCCTCGGAGCAGTCGCCCCAGTCCCCGCCGCAGCCGTTCATGCCGCACATTTGTTCCCCGGGCACGACGATGGCATCGCAGCCACCGCTGACGCAGAGTCCGTCCTGACACGTTTCATTGATGGTATCGTCGCAGCCGCCGCAGCTGCCGCCGCAACCATCGTCGCCGCACATGGCCTGCATCGGACCGTCCTCGGTCTCCATCGTGCAGTTGGGGACACAGGCTCCGCATAGTCCGTCGTCGCCGCAGGTCTCGCCCTGGGCGCAGTCACCGCAACTGCCGCCGCAGCCGTCGTCGCCGCAGGCCACGTCGGTGCAGATGGGGTCACATGCGTTCTTAGTACACATCCCATTGGCGCACTCTTCGTCGTCCGTGCACTCGCCGCAACTGCCGCCGCATCCATCGTCGCCGCAGGTTAACGCTTGGCCGCCGTCGTCCACGCAGCTGGGCTCACAGTTGAGCACGCATTGGGCCTCATCGCTGCAGGTTTGCCCTTCTGTGCAGGTCCCACAGTCGCCACCGCACCCGTCGTCGCCGCACTCCTTACCCGTGCAGTCCGTCTGGCAAACGGGCTCGAACCAGCCGTGGGCGATGCCGCAGTCCACAATCGATTGGTCGTTGGCCTCTTGATTGTCGCACTTGCCGGTCTCCACGCCACAGGCCCAGAACCAACAGCCTTCGGTCGTCATTATCTTTTTCTGTTCGCACAGGTCCTGGCAGCTGGCCATACCCTCCGGATCGCCGGGCGGAACACATTGATCGATATAGGCCTGGCAAAAGTCGGAGATGCATGTGCCGCCCTGACAGACCAGGGCGTCCTCGCCGCAGGTTCCGCAAACAGCGCCGCAGCCATCGTCGCCGCAGCTCTTACCCTCGCATGCGGGCGTGCACTCGCCGGCGCAGTCGGGCAGGTCGCCGGGCAATGAACTGTCCGCTTCCTTTTTGGCATTCCACCACACGTAGGTGTAGCCCTCCGTCGCTGCGGGCTTGAGATAGAAGGTGCCCTTGAGCCCCGGCTTCAACGCGGGCTGAGCCCAGCCGCCGATGGGCGGATTGGATCCCGGGCTCCAGGTGGTTTTTGTCCCGTCTATGAATAGCGGCGTGGGGGCCGTGCCCTTGGTGGTGCTGATGACAGACAGGGTGGAGCGGTACGTGCTGACGGTCTTGGTCCCGGCATTGGTCTCCTTGACCGCCGGTTCGCCCACGCAGACCACGTCGGTGACCTCAGCGTCCACAATCAGCGTGGCCGTCGCCTCCAACTCCGCGTCCGAATAGGGTGGCGGGATGGCCAAGCTGTTTCCCGCAAAAATGCAGAGCGTGCTGGCGACTGTAATGAATGGTCTCAAATGCATGCAATCTCTCCTGTGGAGCCTCAGTGGAAATCATCTTAGCATTGTGCGTTTCGAAAGCTCAAATGAGCGCTCCCGTGATAGCGCCCAGCAAGTAGCCTAACTTGTTCCCGGAACCTCGCTGTTCAGGATCACCTTTAGCTTGATACGACCACCGCGGTAGTGTGCCCCTCGACGTCCGGTTTCGTCCTCCGGTTCGTATTCAATACGCAACGTGGTTTGGGTTCGATTTCTGGATTGAAGCCCTTGGAACGAGGATTCTTCAGCCAGCGCCTGGCTGAGTCGCCAAGCCCGCAGCGCGGCCAGCAATTTATTGGTGAGCGGGTCGCCAGGCTCTGCTTCCACGGTTTCCTCCTCCAACGCAATGCTGGGTGGGCCGTCATAGCGAGTGAAGGGACTGACCGAGATGGCATCGGCTTTGCCCACCACCAGCAGGTCGAGGCGAATGTCGTGCAGCTCCACGATGGACAGCACCAGTTTTGCGACATTAAGAATCCGTTTCCCCACGGCCACTGTTTGGATCTCAGGGTCACCGGGTTTGGGCTGGCTGTCGGGTGGATGGTCCACGTCAAGCGTCCAGGAGAAGTGCTTGCAGTTGTCCCAGTCTTCTTCGAGTCTGACGTGTCGTTTCGCTCGGGGTTTGAGTGCGTTGACTTCGCTCAGGACATGTTCACGCAGGAGCATGAACTGCTCACACACACTCGGTTCGACCGGTTCTGGCGGTGCCTCGATAATTGTGAAGCCTTCGCTCTCGTCGTCCTGGACGCAGCCATCGGCCACATCAAGGCCTCGATCGTAACTGCCGTCTTGGTCGATGTCCACCACCGTGCAGAACGAACCGACTCCGAGCTGTGCGGACTCGGCGACCTTGTGGGTGTTCACGTTGCGACAGCCCGGTTGGATGGGTACTTCCAGCTTCTTGAGGGTCTTGCATTCGGACTCATTGAGCGAGCTGTTGTCCGTCAGCACGCAGCCACTTTGCAGAATGTGGATGTTGGCTGTTTGGCCCCGGCATTGCACGGCATACGGAGGATTGACCCCCACCGAGATGGTTTCGCCCATACCGAATTCGGTCTTGTAGGTGATGGCCTTTTGCAGCAAATCTTTGTCCGGTTTTGTTGCCGGTACGGGCTGTTGAATCGTGAAGCCCGGGGTGGAGGGGTTGTCCACAGCTTTCACTTCGAACTGGCCTTTGTCGACCTTCTTGAGAAGCACCAAGTCGAAGGTTCGTCCCACGATCCGCTTCAACCGTCGCGGCTGGAGAATTTGCGCCGTGCGAAGCGCGCGGCCCGGTCTCAATCGAATGGGTCGCCGAGTGAGCTTGTGGACTCGGGCAAGGGCCTCCTTGGTGATCAAATCTCCCACGTCGAGTCCCTGCATGCTGTCGGGTTTGATGGCCACGGTGTATTCCGAGCCTTTCTCCAAACCGCCCGTCACCACATGAAGCGCGTGGCTTGGTGTCCCAGCGGTGGGTACAACGATGGAGTTGGTTCGCACAAATCCGGGCGGCCAGTCGGACTCGGGGGACTGGGCGAGGCGGTCTCGCCGTGCAGCCACCACCCAATGGCCGGCGGTGCCGTTGCGCCAGCCATAGGTGCCCGCGCAATAGCGTGCCTGTGGGTTCACTTTCCCGTCCAGGCCCACCGAATGGACAGCCACGCTAAAATCGAAGCGCTCGGCGTCCTTGCCTTCTTCCTGCTCGGAGCAGTCTGTGCCGCAAGCTTGGGTGACCCAGTCGGGGATGGTGATGCCCGTTTGGGGATCCACGCATTGCCCTTCCACCAGTCGGGCTCGGAAGGCGTGAACGGGCTCCACTTCTCTCCAGATTTGGGTGGGCGTGACCTGTTTGGCAAAGGCATGAATCCGTTGGCTGCGCAACACGTCGCAGGTCTCGTTGCAGGCGCAGCTATTGACGCGCGCTTCGTACTCGTTGTCGGCCAGGTCGCCGATCCGCACATAGAGCGGAAGTCCATACCCCGGGGCCACCGACAGATCTGCATTGCCACCCACTTGAATCCCGCGGTGTGCCGTGTGTTGCGCCATCGCACTGGTAGACAACCCTGCGAGTAGCGCCAGTGCCAAGAGTCCGAGCCGGGTCCCGTTCATACCCCCTCCTTACAGTCTTTTCTTTGAGATCAATTCAGCATAGTCCGGACCGTGCCCATATGTCTACACCCGCCACTGGACGAGTCGCCAAATAGTGTTTGTCGGCGGATTAGTCACTATTTTCGGGTTTGGAGAGAGTTTTCAGACCCAGGAGGCTTTGGGTCGAGGTGAGACAACAGTCCGGCTGAGTTCGCGGCTGTTTTGTTAGAAGAGGGAGTGGCCGAGCTCCTTTCTTTCGAACGACTCCCATGCCAGGTCGACCAGGGCGCGGACATCCTCGCGGCTCATCCCCAGGGTTCTACTGAGTCCCACCAGACATTCGATCCCGGTGAACGATGTGCTCATTACCGTATCCAAATCCATTGAGCACTCCCGGCCGGCGTAGGCACAGAGCGCTGCATAGAGCTTGTCGAGGTCCCAGGCGTCGGGATGCATGTTTCTGGTTGGTCGATACGCTTCGCTCATAGGCGGGCTCCTTGGGCTGCCGGTGGCTATGAATGGGGATTCGGATACTCAAGTAGGGTATCGGTCGATTGGGGTGGCCCGCAATGAATGGAGGGGCGGTTCGCGTTTTCTTGGGGTCTGACGGGCTGGGTTTTCGCGGCGAAGATGGGTGCTTTGGTGGGACAGTTTGGAGGTGCTTCTAACCGGAGAGAGCTACTTGTTGCAGGGATCGGCGGCCATCAGAAGCTCTCGAGCAGTAACCACTTCCACTCCTTTGTCGGCCAACAGCTGGAAAATCGCGTCCAGATAGGACTTGTCGGTCGCGTAGTTGTCCCGCTCCACACCCCGTGGTGTGTCCGCGTATTCTCGGGCATGAAACACGATGCCGATGTGAACGCCCAGCTCCGTGTGTTCCTTGCCAAGCATGAGGTTTATGTCCGTCTCCAAGGCGGCCCGGTTGTTTTGGCTCTGGTTCTGGATGAAGTTCCCCACGTCCAATTGCGAATGGCCGATCTCAGGGACGGCATAGGTCACCTGGGTTCCCCCGTAGCTGTTTCCGTACTCGTTGGTGCAGCGCGGGACCGTGATGAAACGATGGTCGTGCCCGTCCCCGTTCTCAGCCATCTCTCCAGTGGCGTAGATGGCGTCGGGTTGCCACTCTGCAGCCCGGTAGATTCCGTTCGTGTTCGGGCCTTGGGCGGCGATGTCTACGGTTTCGCCCAGATCCTTCACTTTGGCAAAGGCGAGCGCCACCGAACCGCGATCTTCGGCGCCCTTGCAAAAACCGTCCGCTACGTCTCGGTATCCGTCCGGTGAATTATGGCCACAGGTGTGGTGGTGGAAGCCGAGCTGATGGCCATTTCCGATCCATCCTTTGAGCACTTTTCGCCGGACCGGATCGGGTTGGATTATGTCCGCCCAATCCGATGACATGAGCAGCGTGAGCTTGAATCCAAAGGAATCGGCTTTGATGAGAAGGTCCACGAGCGTCACCCAGTTTTCGGATGTTGCACGGTCGACCTTGGGTCCGTTGGGATCGGCGTGGATGGCGATCATGGCTTTGGGACCGGTTGGCGAAGGTCCGGCTGTGTCGGGAGGGGAGGGCAAGTCGGGTGCGGAGACGTCCAGCGACGAGGCGTCACCGGATGGACCGGTATCTTCTGTGTTTTCCGAGTCGCTGCAACCCATCAAGAAACAGCAACCGACAATCAACCACCAGCGCATAGCCACTCTCCAATCCAAGGTAAGTTGATAGTAACCAGCCGTTGCCTTGCTGTCTATGTGGGCCGCTCTTGTGCCCCCAAACGCTTCGAGGCATGATGAGTTACATGAAAAAATGCACACGGTGTCGATCTATTAACGGGGATCTTTTCGTTCTCCTGTTGGTCGGTCTGGCGGTCTTGCCACTGCACGCATTTGCCGCCACGTACTATACAGACGGAACTTGCACGGTGCAGGGCGACGGCACGAGCGCCGATTGCGCCACCCACACGGGACAAGCGGGTGCGTTTTCGCAGATCAACGCGGGCCTCGCCTCGCTCCAGCCGGGCGATGTCTTGCAACTGGCGGCCGGTGTGTATGACCAGCGCATCCAGATTCAAAACAGCATGAATGCGCCAGCCGGGATCGAGGGCCATCCCATCACTATACGCGGTGCGGGGACCGGCGAGAGCGTGATTCGAGGCGACAAACTGGACGCGACCACGGTCATTGTCCAGCGCTCGTTTTGGACGCTGGAAGACATGACCATCCAAAACGGAAAAGCCGACGACCCGGAAGCCCAGGGTGGCTGCGTCAAGGTGCAAGGAGACATCGAGGGCGTCGTGCTTCGACAGTTGGAGGTCGACGGCCAAAAACGTTCCGCGGTGGGGATCGGCCTTTTGTGTGTCCAACAACGAACGCTTTGCCCTCAGGGAACACTTGTCGAGGATGTGCTTTCCTATGATCATTTGGTCGCCAGCGAAGGGGACGCTCATTGCGTTTCGTTGAATTACGCCAGCGCCGAGGAGTTCGGTGTGCGCGATACGGTGATCCGGCGAGTGACGGCCTATGGCTGTTCCGGCGACGGGGTGCAGCTCGTCAATCCCAAAGACGGCGGGGGCTACTCTGCGATCAACACATTGATCGAAGACTGCACCTTCTATCGCGCCTATGATGTGGCCGACGAAGAGAACGCTATCGATGCCAAAGGCCCGCGCGGTCTGACGATTCGGGGCAACACCATGTACGGCTTTCGACCCACCCCGACCTCCCAGTCGGGGGCCGTGGTTATCATCCATCACGCCGCCAGCGATGTAGTAATCGAGAACAACATCATCTACGAGGGTGCTCAATCCATTCGGATCGGAAAGGGCAGCTATCAGGGCAAGGGCCACCCCACCGGCGTTGTGATTCGCAACAACGTCATCTACGACGCGACCCGGGCAGGGGCCGGAGACTCACCGGGTGGAAAAGGCAACGGCATCACAATCGCTGAGGTCACCGACGTCAAGATCCTGCACAACACCATCGTCGACAGTGAGGGTACCGGCATCGAGATCTTGGAAGCAGCCAAAGAGATTGAGTTGCAAGGAAACATCGTCGTGGGCTCGGGAGACGACGGCCACGAGCTGAGCGTCGCGAACCCCGCCGATACCACCGTGAGCTACAGCCTCATTTGGGGCAACGTGGGTTCCGGAAGCGTGGACAACGCGGATGACATCACCGCTCTTTGTGAGACCTGCCTCAACGCCGATCCCCTCTTTGTGGATCGGACGGCCCACGATTACCATCTCGCTGCCGGAAGCCCCTCCATCGACGCGGGCGTGCCCATCGAGGCGCTCACCACAGACTTGGACGGCAGCGCCCGGGATGACACGCCGGATCTGGGCGCCTACGAGTACGTCGCCCCGCCGCCGCCCGTTCCAGATGACGCTCCCCCACCGCCTGACGAGGAACCCGAGGCGTCACAGGAGATCCCCCCCGATACCGCGGAGCCTCCGCCGGTGGTTCCAGACGTGGAGCCAGACGCCGGTGCGTCGAAAGGTTCCAGCGGTGGCTGCGGTGCTGTGAGTGGTTCCCGGACGACCCCCGATTCATTCACACTTTGGACGCTCCTTGCGCTCTTTTTGGCTTGGCTGTTATGGGTTCCACGTCGCCGCGCTGAGGCGGCATAGAGGCTGTTAATGGAGGATCACGTTACCAGCGAAGAGGCTCAAGTACGGATCGCCGAGTGCCCGCAATGCGGCGCACAGGTGGAGCTTCCCGCCGAGCGCATCTCGGGCGAATGCGCCTTCTGCCAAAGCAAGCTGATCGAGAAGCTCGGGCAGAGGCTTGTTTTTGACCGCGTTGCGCCTTTTGACCTCACCAAAGAGCAAGCTGGAGCCCACCTGAAGACCGCGTTTGGTTCGGCGCTGATGGCGCCGGAAAAGCTTCGCAAGGCCGGCAAACCCGAGGATGTCGAGGGGGTCTATCTCCCCTTCTGGGCCTACGACGCTGTGGCTCGCTCTACTTACTCAGCCGAGATCGGGATCAACTGGTGGGAGACTCAGACCTACACCACCACCGACTCCAAAGGCAAAACCGTGACTCGCACTCGCCGCGTATTGCGAACCGAGTGGTTTTCAAGCGACGGCACGCACGTGTCGGATTACCGCGACCAGCTCGTGAGCGCGTCCACAGGGTTGGCCGAGGCCGAAGCCAATGAGTTGGAGCCCTTCGATGTAGGACTGTGTCTGCCCTTTGCCCCCGAACTCTTGGCGGGCTGGGCCGCCGAGCGTCCCAGCGTGGTGGGCGACGAGGCGTTGAACACGGCCCGGACCGAGTTCATGGAGCTCGAGTCTCGCGCCATCGCGGCTTTTCTTCCGGGAGATTCACAGCGCAACATCACCTTCTCGACGGACTTGCAGATGGTGGATGTGGACCTCTTCTTGTTGCCGGTGTGGATCGCCAAATATTCACACAACGGCCAAGTACACCGCTTGTTGGTCAACGGGCAGACCGGTGAGGTGGTCGGTCAAATTCCCCGCTCCATGGCCAAGGTCGCCAGCTTGATCGCGATCGGCGTGTTGGTGTCCGCGGCCATCACGGCCTATATGGGGAAGTTATGGGGTGTATTTTGGTTTTGAAAGCAGCCCAATGCCGGAATTGCGGCGGCACCGTAGCCATGAGAGCCGGTGCTGACATGCCCCGTTGCATCTTCTGCGACAGCGAAGCGCTCATCGACTCGGGCGTGGAATCCATTGAGCAGCCGGATGTGTGGCTCCCCTTTGTGGTGGACGGGCCGGACGCGTCCAGTCGCTTCGAGGACTTTGCCAAATCCCGTTGGTACTACCCGTCGGCGCTAAAGAAGGCAGGGCCTAAGTTGCAGCCCATCCTGGTGCCAGCCTGGGTGTGGTCCGGTCGGATCGAGAGTCACTACGCGGCGTTGGTGTCTGCCCACACCAAGAGTGGGAAGCAGCCCCAAACGGGCCAAGACACCCTGTCTTGCACGGACATTCTGATCCTGTCGGGGTCCCGCTTGACCCGAGCGGAGCTGAAAGCATTGGCACCCTATGCGTTTGAGCAGGCAGAACCATTCAACGCCGACGAGGTCGAGGTGCCTTTTGAGCTCTCGCATTTGACGCGATCCGTGGCTCGGGCGGAAGCCAAAGAGGCCTTGAGCGCCTATCATCGAAAGCACATCACTCGCTTGATCTCCCCCGAGGAGATGAACATCGCCAGTCTCTATCACGACCTGGAGGGGCGTCCCGTGCTTCTACCGGTGTACATCTGCTCATATCGATACAAGGACACGCCCTATCGCTTGGTGATCAACGGTCAGAACGGCGAGTACGTGGGCAAAGGGCCCACGTCGGTTATCAAGATCGTCCTCGCGCTGGTGGCGGCTCTGGCGTTCTTCGGCGGGATTGGCGCGTTGCTTCAATAGGGTCCCGCTCGTCGGCTGCCGCGCTACTCCTTGAGCACCATATCGATGCACATGACGGCGGCGAGGATGAGGTGGCGCACCACGCTGTCGGCCGGGACAAGATCGGATATCTCCAACACATAGTTGTCCGCGCTGGTGAAGAGCTCCTTGCCCAATCCGGCCCACTCTTTTGTAACGTGAGCCAGTTCGGTTTCCCTGGATAGAAATCGGAAGTCCCAACCCGTCCATTTCCCCTTGAGCTCACACAACGGTTTCTCTTGTTCATCGAGGACCGTGAAGGCGCCGCCGATGGAAAAGAGCTTCTGCTTGAATCCACCGATGTAGCGGTTGTTTGCATCCAACACTTGGACCTTGGACAGAAAGATAGAGACGCCTCGTTTTACGCGAACGATTGGGGTTCCATCCGGCGTTCGAATCTCGATGTCGAAGGCGGTCATTCGCTTGAAATCGCTGAAGCGCAACATCTTGGTGAAGAAGCCGAGACGTTCTTCCCGGCATTCCATGATGATCTGGCCGGTGCCCGGATCGAGGATGTCGTAATTGTTGGCTGCCTTAAACAGACCCACATGCTCTTTTACGAGGAATAAATTTCGAGCCAACACGTCAGTCATGATTTCCTGCCTCACGTCGTTTCAAAACGACTGTGGAATGGGTTCAGTCTAGCACCCATGGGTGGGGAGGGGTAGCGAGCGGCCGTTCCGAAAGTCCCGGGACGGGTGAGGATGTATGCCATACTGGCTGAGTATGGGTTGGCGAGACCATGTCTTCAGCAGCACCTACGACATCGATTGCCTCGACAACCGAGACGAGGAATTGATCGCGCGGGTGTGCGGCATGACCAAGCTCTTGGAGCGCTACCACCGCGCGGAGGTGAGGGGTGTGGACCGGATCCCCACGGGTCCAGGACTCTATGTGGGCAACCACAACGCGCCTCCCATGACCATGGACACCTGGCTCTTTGGCGCCGCCGTGTATGCGCAGCGCGGCATTCAGGACATTCCCTACGGTTTGGGTCATGAGTGGATGATCCGACTGCGCGGAGCCCACGAGGTCATCGCCCGACTGGGCGCGGTTCGTGCCTGTCATGAGAACGCCCATCGGCTCTTTGAGGCGGGCCACAAAGTGCTGGTCTATCCCGGCGGGGATGTGGACTCGTGCCGTCCTTTTCGGGATCGACATCGCATTGTCTTTGGCGGGCGGCAGGGCTACATCCGCTTGGCGCTGAGCGGCGGGGTCCCCATCATTCCGGTGGTGGCCTGTGGTGCACAATCCACCTGGGTCGTGCTCAGCGATATGCGCTGGTTTGCCGAGCTCATCGGCGCGGACCAATGGCTTCGGGTCAAGGTGTGGCCACTGGCGCTCACCTTCCCCTGGGGACTATCGTTTGGCATGCCCCTGCCTTTTATCCCCTTGCCATCCAAGATCGTCATCGAGGTGATGGAGCCCATTCTCTTCGATCGACAGGGCGTGGAAGCCGCCGCGGACGACGCTTACGTGGCGGCGTGCGCTCAGCGGGTGGAGACCGCCATGCAGGACTGTCTGGACCGTTTGGCGGATGAACGCCGCGGCTCCTAGAGCAACACGACAGGATGTGGCGGTGGTCTTGAGTTATCGATGGGTGTGCGTTTGTCTACGTGGTCGGACGAGAAAGGCCAAGGCCAGGACCAGCGGGAGCAGCGCCCAAGGAGCGCCGTGTGACCCGCTGGTTGTGCTGCAGCCGAACGGCCCCGGGCAGTCCGGTATGACCGAGTCCGATTCCAGTACGATGGTTCCTTCCTCCGTGAGGTCCGGGCTCTTTCCTTCCATGCGCCAGGTGTAGGTGTTCTCGTTGTTCTGCCCAGAAACGGTGAGCGAGACCGATTCCCCGGGTGCCATGACAAACGCCTCTTTGCAACCGGAACACAGGCCCTTCATGGGCTCAATGGTCATGTCTGACGGGCAGTCGTTGTAGAGTTGAATGGGCACGTACATGTCCTCTCGGTGGCCCCCGGATCCCATAAACGAAAAGCAAGCGGGCGTGTGCTCGGCGACGACTCGATAACTGGTCCATCCGGGCGCGCAGGCATCTGCGTCCAACGGCACCAGAGCCGCCAGTACCGCCAGTCCGGACAGGATGGAGAGCTGCTGTCTGTACGTTCTTCGCATGGTTCCTCCAAGACCCCATTCTATCTGGGGGCACTCGGTAGTTCAAATGCCCACGAGGGGTTGGCGAGTGGGGTCGGTTTTGGGTGGCGACACCCACCTTGGGAGGCGCCCCTGCACATACTTGGAATGAATACAGGGCTCCTGGGGTTGTTATGGGTGGGTCGTTACACAAAGCCATAGCCGAGGGAACCAACAAGCGATGACACTATTCGAGGGACTTCTAGACGCCGCCTGGACGATGTTCGTGCTGGCAGCCATCGTCAACTTCGCGCAACTCCGTAAGCAGCGGGTGAGCGAAGACGAGCCCGTCGATGAGTGAGCTCGCTTCCACCCCTTCTTTACCGGCATTCACTATTTCCGGGCCTCATTGAACCGACCGATCTATGCGGGCGGGGGATCCAGATCCGGAGGCGGTACCGTTCGACCTTCACCCCCACAAGGGGCCGGTGGCATGTAGAGCGGTCCTACGCAGATTACGCTTGCTTCACACGACAGGTCGGTCTCGAAACACGCTTGCATTGTGGCGATCGTCTCCACCTCCACGACGCGGCAAAGGGCGCAGATGTTGTCACTCGCTCCGCACGCCTTCTGACTGGCTTTGCAGGTGGCGAAGCACGTGTCACGCTCTGCTGCGTTCGGGTCGGCCTGAAAGGCTGCGATCTGGCAGTCATCGAAGCTGGCGCCGCATTCCAACGCTACTACGCAGCCATTGTAGGCGGAATTGACAACTTCGCCTATGACCGTGTCTGAGCAGGCGCAATCTCCGAGGCACTCTTCCATGCTTCTGTTGCCCGTACAGTTTAGCGTGTAGTCGCACAGCTCTTGGCATGTCGCCGTGGGCGGCGCCACGGTGTCCGTGCCGTCCGTGCCGTCCGTGCCGTCCGTGCCGTTTTTGTCTACGCCATCATCTCCACAGGCTACGAACGCAGCCACGCAGAGAGCCACAATAAGCAATGAATCTTTTGACATGCTTCCTCCTGTTGAATGAGGCTAGTCTATCACCGCTGGCAGGGCAGGGCGATCGCAGTTGCAGCCACCCCCTCCGGACGTCATAATCCGGCTCTTCGCCCGTGTGAAGGCGCTCGGAATGGGACGTTCTCACGGGTTGTTGTTTCAGTCAGGAGGCCAACGTGACGGAAGCCAGCGAAACCCAGAAGACCCTTCCTCCCCACTATCGGGTGGGATGGGCGCCCTTCATTCCTCGGCTCTTGGTCTTGGCCGTTCTCTACGGCGCCATGATGGCCGCCACGTTGTACTTTGGCGACATGGTGACGTACCTCATTGGCTTCGTCGTGTTTTGTGCCGTCTACCTGGTCTGGGTCCGGCGCCGGTTTCGCCAACAAGCGACGCAAAACATGGAAGGTGTCCGACAGCTGCGCGCCGGCGACTACACCGCTGCCGCCGAGATTTTCGAGGGCCTGTGTCGAGACGCTCCCCATCCGTCGACACGCCTGGTGTTTGTTCACAATCGGGGGAGTGCCTATCTGGCCATGGGCGACTTCGATTCGGCGCTGGGTCTGTATACGTCGGTACTCAACGCATCCGGCCGCGTGGCTCGAAGGGCCATGGCCGCACACGCCGACCTGTTCCGCGGCAACATGGCGGCGGGGTTTGCGTGGGGCGGCGAGCTGGACAAGGCCGAAGCCATTCTGGCGTCAGTAGGCTCTGAGGTGAAGGATCCGGGCGCGTTTGTAACGGTTCGAGCGGTCATCGCGCTGCGCCGTGGAGACGCTGCTGGGGCTCTGTCGATCATCGAATCGGGCTGGACGGACGCGGAGGCGTTGCTGAACGGGTTGGAGCTCAAACCCTTGCGCATCTTGTGGGCCTTCACGCTGAAGATCTTGGGCCGCGAGAGCGACGAAGCCTTTGCCCATCAACGGGCTGATATCAGCGCCCGCGACGCCGAACTCACCGCCTGGTGCGGCACCCGCTGGCCCGAGCTGGCCACCTTTGTTGCGAGCCTCCAAACCGGCGCCTGAGTCTCTTCACACATGGCCCTGACGTTGGGCACAAAACATCGCCTTTACCTGTCAGGACGATTGTACTCACGGCGCTAATACGCGAAGATAGAAACTCGCTTTGATCAGGAGTGGGGTGACTGCAATGCGTGGGGTTTGCGCACCCGGTACCGGAAGTCTTGTGCACAGGACGCTGCGCACCATTGCGACCTGTGTTCCGGTCCTGGCGATTGCCGCCGGCCTCGGGGCTTGCACCGAGCCCCACGTTGCCGAAACCAAAGCCGAAGTCAGTCACCAAACCGCCGTGATGCACGGGGCGATTCATAACTACTGGGAATGTGGATTTATTCTTCATACATGGTCGCAATACAAGTGTTATTCTTTTTGCCGGTCCAGGAGGGGATATGTGTAAGTTTAACAGCACCGCGGTGTTGTTAGTTACAGCTGGTTTTGTGACAGGCTGTGTCCAACAAGCGCCTATTGCCGACGCCACTGGCACCCAGCTGGGAGATCAACAGTCTTTGTTGCTGGTTGACTCCGAGCAGCGCATTGGACCCGAGGGCGGCCAGGTCACATTTACACCCAGTAACTCAGACGTCATTCAAAAGGCCGTACTTGAAATACCCGCGGGCGCACTGACCGAGCCTGTGGATTTCTCCATGAAGCTGGTGACCAGAGCCCTCATCCCAAGCAACGGCCCACGGCCGGTAGCTACCATAGAGATTGAACCCAGCGGGACCCGTTTTTTGGTGCCCGCCAAACTCACCTACCACTACAACTGGCAAGCCATTGACGACAAAGGCGGCATTGACGAGGCGTTCTTAGAGATTGCCTACTTTGATGAGCGGCTTTCTATGCTGCTGCCGCTCCGTCGCGCCGGTCTGGACACCCAAAGGCAAACGGTGGCCGCAGAGTTGGAGCACTTGAGTACCTATCCGCTGATTGTGTTTACGATATTTCCCAAACCCATTAGTGTGTGCCAATCAACTCAGCTCGGAATAGTGCCGGTCGTGTTTGTTCATGGGATTTAAGTGATTCAGTGTTAACTTTTTTACCTCCAGAAG
>Ga0114996_10001455_pt1 | contig 31935 bp, 25 predicted proteins | sample ArcticOcean_MG_C_4_FD_87039 | JGI IMG/M metagenome (GOLD analysis project Ga0114996, IMG submission 87039) | Marine microbial communities from western Arctic Ocean - ArcticOcean_MG_CB4_134 | ecosystem: Environmental > Aquatic > Marine > Oceanic | place: Arctic Ocean: Canada Basin | collected... | reverse complement strand
CTCATTTTAGTGCTCCATTTTTTTAAAGGATTTAGAAATATAAAAATTTAAAACATGAACTTTAAATTTTTATTAAAAAAAAATACTATAGTAATATTATCTAACTATGTCAAGCTTTTTTTTCATCGTGGATTATTCCTCTGATGTGATCAATAAAGTCTGTAAATATTTCCTTAATAAATATCTACTTAATGCTGATATAATTAAATAAATTAGTAATTAATGGGGGTGTTTTCATGATTCATAGTGGTGAAGAAAGAACCAACGGAATTCGTTGCCGTTTTAACCCATCGACAGGGATTAATTTTCAATGAGCAAAGATCAGCTCCGAGTTTTTACTCTGTAATTTGCTACCTGGATGTCAGAGACCACCACTGGGTTTGACTTATCTGGTATAGAACTATTACCGATTCCACCCTTCCACCAGCACTTCACTTCTCCATCTTGTAGCACTGGACATGTGTGAAGGTATCCAGAACAGACTTGTATGGCTTTTTCATGACCAGCATAGCCTGGTTCTGGTTGCCGTCAACCCGAGCTGAACTATACAATGAAGGAGAAGCAAAAAAAATTATACAAATGGCTGATTACCAGATTGATTGGGTAGAACAACCTCTAGGCGTATATAACATAGAAGGAATGGCTCTGTTACGAAAAATGATACCGATAAGATTAGCAATTGATCAGGAAGCTAACACCTTAGGAAAAATTAACCGAGCTATAAATGTACAAGCAGCTGATGTATATGTTGTTGGTTTTCATGAAACAGTTGGAATTATGGGATTAAAAAAGCCTGCAGCAATGTTACAGGCTGCAAATCTACCCTTAAACCGACATGGTATTATGGGAGAATCTGGAATAAGTACTTTAGCTGCTTTGCAGGTTCTTGCAACAAGACCGAATATAACAGATGGTAACCAAGTTATGCATCATTTGTTGGCATAAAATATTGTTGTATATGGACTTTTAATATTTAATGAAGGAAAAAATTTAGTTCAAGAAAAACCTGGACTTGGAATAGAACTCGATAGAGACCGCGTAGAAAGATTTGCACGAGCATATAAAAAACCTGGTTAATATAGTGTTAATCCAGTTCATAGCGATTAATAAAAATCAGTAGTAGGAATTAGAGGATATTGCATCTCCAGTAACATTTGTAGTCTCAATTCTAATATCATCTTTGGTAACAATTTAGCGAAACAGGAATTGGATAAAGGATACTATCTCCCAAATACTAACCCCATCATCTCCTGTGAGTAACCCCCACTAATTCTTCACATTCAGACAATTCTTCAAGAAAATATGCAGAATCATGTATGGAGTGTAATTTGAAAACAGAAGCAAAATTTTCAGCGTGTAGAAAATACAGGTATGCACTCTGGCGCAATTGGGATGAGTCAAAGCCATACGCAATGATTATTGGTCTAAATCCATCAACAGCTGATGAAAACGTAAATGACCCAACAATTACTCGCTGGATTAACTTTGCGAAATCATGGGGCCCAACATGGTTTTATAGGCGCTAGAATAGATTGCCGCGGTACCGGATCAAGCGAAGGTATAAACGATGACGAATACCGTACCATTGAGCAACAAGATGGTTTTGACGCCATTGAATGGATCGCCGATCAAAATTGGTGTGATGGTAAGATAGCCATGACAGGAGGATCATACGGAGGATTTACATGCGTACAGATTGCAGCTTTGGCACCGCCTCACCTTGTCACTATAATACCATGGAACTTCACAGATGATCGTTATACGGATGACTGCCATTATCGTGGTGGTGCTTGGCGCTGCTACTATGACATTGGTTCATACGGGTGCTCAATGGTCGGTATGAACGCTATGCCACCGTATCCAGAATATAGTGGTGCTGATTGGTCAAAAATTTGGGAGGAACATCTAGCTCAGAACAATCCCTACTTGCTGGTATGGCTGTCTAATCAGATTGACGGTGAATACTGGCGTTCCGGAAGCATCCGTAATAAGTATAAACAGATTAAGACATCGGCATTATTGATTGGTGGTTGGAGAGACGGATACTGTAATGCCCCTTTGCGGACATCAAAAAATATGACTGCCCAGTCTAAAGTTGTAATTGGTCCTTGGAACCATTCTGGGCCGGATTGCGAGACACCCGGTCCTTCCCTATCCCGTGAGGACCTTACCGTGAGATGGTGTGAATACTGGCTAAAGAGAATAGATAACGGAATTATGGACGAGCCAAAGATTAACGTGTATGTACAAAAATTCGACAAACCCAATGCAGACCGTACTCAAACATCAGGCTACTGGCGCACGGAGCAGAAATTCCCAATTCCGGGCACAGAGCAAAGAAAATTTAAATTGGGGGAAGACTTGATCTTGACGAACTATGACCAAACTCAAGGCAATTACGAGGAGTATGAATACCGCCCTTCTGTAGGAATTACAAGCGGTCTTTGGAGTCCCGGTGTACGGTTTGGTTTGCCATCGGACCAAAGGTTGGATGAAACATACTCTGTTAATTATACATCTGAATTTCTGGAAGATCCAGTAGAAATCATTGGCATGCCCAAGGCAGTTTTGCATGTTAGTTCAACAGCTCCGGTAATGGCATTCGTAGCAAGATTGTCAGACGTTACACCTGATGGCACAAGTGCCCAGGTGACCATCGGCGTCTTAAATGGTACCAGACGAGATTCCTTTATCAACCCAGAACCGTTGAAGCCCGGTGAGGTATATAAACTGAACTTGGATCTGGATGCTACAGCTTGGCGTTTCGAAAAAGGCCATCGGATTCGGTTGTCTATAAGTAGTGCAGATCCCCCTAACCTATGGCCAACACCCTACCTGGGGAATAACAGGATTTACCATGAATCTGGTAAAGAATCTTTTCTGGAGTTGCCTGTCGTTCCAACACGAAAGGCGAATGAAGGAAAGTTACCCATAAACGAAATGGACTTCGAGACTTCTACCAATCCACGCTTATATCCACAATATAGCCCAGACGAAATTCCTTGGGAGATAACACATGACATGTTGCGCGACAGGACAGGTCTAAAGCTTAGGTTAGTGAATGAAAATCCAGTCAACAATGACATGATGGTTAAGATGGAGAACACACTAGAGGTATGGACCAACAACCGAGAGCCGGAGAAAACTTCGGCTATTGGTAAGCATCTTCGCACAATCACAAGAATTGACGGTGTGATAAACGTAGATACCTGTAGTAATGTTAGGAGCACAAAAGATTCAATTCACGTAACAATCGATTTGGATGTTCGCATAAACGGACTGCCCCACCACCAGCGTAAATGGGTTCAGTCATTCAAGCGAGAACTATTATGAGGGAAATACTTTTTTTTTACTATATTAAATATTTTTATTTTTTGCTGAAATCCTTTTAAATTTAACAATATCAGCTAAAAATAGTATCATTCCTGATAAATTTATTGAGCACTTCGACAATATATTCCGCATCTCCGGGTTTCATGCAAGAAGCCCTGATGATCAATATTCCCTCATCTATTTTTGAAGGATCACAATGAATGGCTGGCTTTAGCTGTTCAAGATTTAGCATTATTGCAAAAGCCTGAGTAGTGTCATTACTTTTGTCCCTCAATTCTAAAGCCGGTTCTCCAGATTCAGGATTTTTTACAATTTCAGTCAGTGATTGCAATTTTGAATCAAGTTTTTCAACCATGGTTTCAAGTGTCTTCAAGTATTTTTGGTGTAGATCTTCAACAGAACTTTCAGCAAAACTTTTGAGGGCAACAAGCAGACCAACCACCTGTTCCTTACCTACTTTGCAAGCCCTTCCAATTCCATGCTGAGGAAGACCCTTCATAATCGACTTGTCAAATAGTCCTGGAGGAGGAACCCACTGGTCGAAGAAGATATCCTGATCCAGATTTTGAAGAGCTGCTGAGGAAACTAAATCCCTGCGTCCACATAAAATACCAGATCCTTGTGGCCCCTTTATCGCTTTACCGCCACTAAAAGTCACGAGGTCTGCCCCTTCGTTGATGAAACGCCTCAGGTTTTCAACAGGAGGAATCTGCCCAGCAGCATCCACCAGTATAGGAATGTCTAATCCATGTGCAGCTTCTGTGACTTCATTAAGGGTAGGCTTGGATCTGGAATTTGCGACATAATATATAGCGGCGGTTTTCTCGTTGATAGCATCAGCAATTTCCCATGCTTCAGCATCCCGAACTCCGGCTCCGCTATAACGGTCTGGTAGACCCACCTCAACCATTTTAACGCCTACCGTTCTTATAGCGTGATCATACAAGTTTCGCTGGCTCCTCACTACAACAATCTCATTCCGCATACCTGAAGTATTAGGCAGTCGATTCATTTTCCCAGGATCAAGCCCTGCTACACATGCAGCTGTTCCCAGAAGCAAGCCTGCTGCTGCACCTGACGTGACGAAGCCAGCTTCGGCTCCGGTAATCTCAGAGATGATAGCACTGGCCCGTGTTTGGAGTTCCGTCATGTCAACGCAATGCTGTGTGGCTTCTTGCATTGCTCTTGAAACAGATTCTGCCATCAATCCGCCGCTTAAACGAGTAGCTGGTCCTTTAGCATTGATTATGGTTGGAACTCCAAGCTTTTCGTATATGTTGCTCATGGGTAGTTTGATTATTCAGTTTAGATAGGAAGCTTAGGCAAAAAAAGCATGGTTACTTACAAAGTGTATAACTTGCCAAAACCTAGATGACGGTCATGTCCTTGTACTTGATGTCAGTCGGAAACTCGACTAACTACTGTTCGTATCGAAGGTAGACCCCTTGGGTGGCAGTGGGCTATCAAAGAGTATCAAACCATTGATTGAACAATTTTAAAACGGTCTGGACAGGAGGTAGCTCATTGCCTAAAACATTTTTATAAATTAAATTAATCTAATAGATCTTTCATGACACTCTTTAATTCAGATAAATCCTCTGAATTTAGAAAAGGAAGCCCGGGTAACCTAACATTACCAACATCCATTCCAAGTAATTTTAATGTTTCTTTTACAACCGTTACATTGGCTCCATTATTATATTTTGTCCTCATTCTTTCAAATCCTGAAATTTTGGAAACAAGTTTTGTTGCATTTTCAAAGTTACATTCTTCAAGTGCAGTATGGAGTTTTAATGATATTTCTGGAAAAACATTGACTAGACCCGATGTAAATCCTCTAGCTCCTATAGAGTAAAAAGGAATAGCCCAACTTTCAGCAAGTCCACAAATCCATACAATATCAGAAGATGATGTTTCATTTATACATTGAGCTAACAAAGTAAGATCTGGTGAAGCAAACTTAATCCCAACTACATTTTTGTGTTCGGCTATACGTAAAATATCATTTTTGGAAATTATAGTTGAACGAATATATGGAACAACAGGGATTTCCGCAGATTCAGCTATTTCAAGAATATAATTAGCTTGATGATGAGGGTCAACAAAAGGATCCATTGGTTGATGTATCATTATGAGATCTGCTTTGTTTTGTTTAGCAGATTTGGCATTGTCAATGGCCTCCTTAAGTGAACGACCTACTGCCATCATCATCAGGGATTGACCTTCATTTGCCTGAGCAGATATCCCCTGTATATGTTTTATTTCTTCTGGATTCAAAGAATAGAACTCTGCAGTATTTCCATTAGATACAATAATATGAATTCCTGCACTAGAAATTTTGTTAATTATTTTTATCAATAATTCATCATTGATTTCACCATTATTTTTGAATGGAGTTATATGAACTCCAGAAATACCAGTCAAATTTTTTCTCAAATCATTTTTATTTTTTTTCATATTTTTTTTCATTTATAAAATAATTATTGAACCTGAATTCAGTTTCGTTGGAATGTATAGTCTCCCATCCTAATCAACATCCCAAATTTACGTAAATTCTTTTAGATTATATTCATTCAAAACTATCATAAATTCTAAAAAAAAACTTGACAATAAATACAAGGGATATTATTGATATATTAAAGTAGAATAGTTAATATATCATTCAATTTAGAAAGGAGGTTACAATGAAATTGAATTATGTAAGATAAATTTTAGTTAATTTTAGTTAATTTTAGTTAATTTTAGTTAATTTTTTTCAAAATAAAAAAGAGGTTACTATGAAAATCAAAATATTATCACTAATCATATTTATTTCTTTCACAACATTATTAATTACGTCACCTTACGTAATGGCCAAACCTAAAGGTACTATTATTGCGGCTATAAGTGGTTCTCCTCCGCACTTGGATATAATGGCTAACACCACAGTTGAGATGTGGTGGCCTGCGGGACATGTTTATGAACAACTTTTTGCATGGGGTGCTGATTTTGCTCCAACACCTATGCTTGCCGAAAGCTATAGTGTCTCGGAAGACGACTTAACATGGACTATTAAGTTACGAAAAGGAGTACGATTTCATAACGGTGAAGTCATGGATGCTGATGATGTACTAGCTTCTATTGCAAGATGGAGGAAAGTTAGTAATACAGGGAAAACATGGGGTAATACAAAAGTAGAAAAAGTAAACAGTCACACTATTCAGATAAACCTTGAAAGACCAAAAGGGACTATGCTGAATGATTTATCTCAAACATCCATGTCACTTGTTATTCTCCCTGCGGAAGACGTAAGGGGTGTACCTGCAAATGAACTGAAAAGATTCATTGGGACAGGCCCATATCAGTTTGATAAATTAATTCCTGACCAAGTTGTGAAATTAAAATCCTTCCCCGGTTATGTATCACGTGGAGGTAAACCTAATGGTCTGGCAGGAGGAAAAGAAGCACTTATTGAAAATATAGAATTTCGTGTAATTAAGGAACCTTCCACAATGTTGGCAGCCCTTTTAGCAGGAGGAATTCATGTTATCGATACTCTTCAGTCAACTGACGTAGATACAGTCAGGAAAAACCCAAATATTAAAACAGATTTGATAAAACCTCGTTACTGGTGGGGATATTCCTTTAATTTTGCAAGAAAACTTGGAGCCAATCTCTATTTTCGTCAGGCAGTTCAGGCTGCAATAAATCACGACGAAATTGCTATGTCAGTCACAGGAGATGAATCTCTTTATAGACTGGATTGTGGGATTTCCCATCTAGGTACTTTTTGGCACAGTACCCTTGGTTGCAGGGGTGTATGGGATGTTAGAGACCAAGAAAAAGCAAAAAGATTATTAAAAAAGGCACGTTACAATGGTGAGGAACTGCTTGTAATCGGAACAAAGGGAAATATTTTCTATGATAGAATGTCTACTGTTCTAAAGTCCCAACTAAAAGCTGTAGGCATTAATGTGAAAATAGATTGGTATGATTATGCTACTATGCGTCAAGTAAGAAATAAAAAAGACACATGGGATGTTCTTGTAGGTGGATGGGGAACAACTTTTGACCCAAATATCTACAAACAAGCATGGTACAAGGGTACTGGTAGAGGATGGGCTGATATCCCTGAACTAAGTATAATTATGGATCAGGCTACTGAAGCATCAGATGTAAATCAAAGAAAAATGTATTATGCGGAAATGAACAGAATCTTTACTGAACAAATTCCCATGATAAAGGCATTTGATGGTTATGGAGTTCGAGCATATCGTAAAGAAGTAAGTGGATATCAGGAAGGGTTTAAAATGACGACTTTCTGGAATGTTAGCCTGGATTAATCGTTAACCGAACTGTTTTTTTTCCATGTAACTCATTTCCCGGGCAATTAATTTATTAGTTGCCCGGATACCAGAATTTTATTAATATTTTCAATGGTTAGGTATTTTCTAGCAAGAATATTAGCTCTAATTCCTATTTTAATAATAATTGCAGTTGTAGCTTTTGTTCTGCTACGTTTAATACCAGGTGACCCTGCATCTGCAATGCTTCCTGATGAAGCTACTATTGAAGAAATTGAAAGTATGCGTATACAGTTGGGATACTATGACCCTATGTACGTTCAATTTTTTCGTTATGTAGAAACAATTGCTACATTTAATTTTGGTGATTCTCTTTTTTTCCGAATCCCTGTTACAGAAGTTATTTCAATGAAAATGGAACCCACATTTTTTTTGGCTTTGTATTCTCAAATTTTAGCAATTATTGTTGGAATACCAGTTGGGATTTGGGCAGCAGCAAACAGAGGAAGTTTTCTTGATCAATTATTAATGACAACATCTTTAGTCACTCTTTCCGTTCCGAGTTTCTATCTTGGCTTAGTTTTAATGTTATTTGTTTCAGTTGATTTAGGATTACTACCAGTCTACGGCTATGTATCAATAACAGAAGATCCATTATTAAGTATAAAGCATTTAGTTCTTCCAATTCTAACACTGGGATTAGCGATTGCAGGAGTAATTGCAAGGATGACTAGATCATCTATTTTGGAGGTATTATCTCTAGATTATATAAAAACGGCATATGCAAAGGGAGTTTCAACATCAACAATTTTGTTCAAACATGCTTTAGGCAATGCAATGATACCAACTTTGGCAATTATAGCTCTTAGCTTTTCAGCACTATTGGGAGGGTCCGCTGTAATAGAAGTTGTTTTTGCCATACCTGGTTTAGGTTCTGCAATGGTAGATTCAGTTCACAGAAGAGATTATCCAATGATACAAGCTCTGCTCATACTCTTTGCTGGCATAAACGTCTTAATACACTTACTAGTTGACTTCATTTATGCGTTCCTTGACCCAAGAATACGCTATAATTAATTTTTTTCTTTGCAGGCTAAAAGTTCAAATTTTTTTTGTAGGACTATTAAACACTTATGATATAGGTAAAAATTTGTATGATTGAGCCGGAGTTAATTTTGTGCTATTTGGAGAAAGAAGGTTCTTTTTTACATTAGTTTGAACTTAAAAAATCTGCGTTTCCTAAATATCAAAAAAGATTCTATTGCATTGATTATGAGTCTTCATTGTAGGAATTACTTGACTCAATGATGGATTCTAAAATGCTGGGATTGTTTCATGCCGAACCACTGATACACTCTCCATCCGCCATTATGAATCACCACTTTCAGTTTGACATGTCCTTTATAGCCTAATTCAGACTGGATCATCTAGCATTTGGGAAGATTTAATTTTAGACATAAGACGTTGCATCTATAGATGCTGGATGCAATAGTTTTAGATTGATACCAAATTAGTCAACCTCACCTACAAAAGCACTGTAAATATTCCATTTAAAGACCAATAGTTTTCTAATTTTGAAGAAAAATATCATGGACATTAAAGATGTAGATTCACCAAAGTGCAAAAACATTTTCAATCTTTAAACCCTGGACGAAACAATAAAACAGTATTTAAATGTCATTTCTGTGATTCTACGGAGCTAATAATATATGTTTCTAAAAGTAAAATAATTATTTTAGTACAGTAATGAAAGTGACTATCCATCAATGACCAATAGGTTAAAATGTTAAGAAAATTGTATAGAGGAATATTCCTGAAATTTTTTCCAGCTCTAAGTTTAATTTTGTTTACTCTTATAGTTGTAATGTCAGCATTAGCTCCAATTATTGCTACAGAAGATCCATTAGAACTAAAAGTTTTTGAAGCATTTGAACCTCCTGGCGGAAAATATATTCTTGGTACTGATGATTTGGGACGTGATGTTTTCAGCAGGCTTCTTTATGGAGGGAGGATTTCCTTAAATATTGCTTTAACATCTGCCATAGCAGCTGGTTTTTTTGGACTTTTGATAGGAATGGTAAGTGGTTATTTTAAAAAAATTGATCTTGTTATAATGGCAATCATGGATGGTTTGAACTCTTTTCCTGGGATAATTCTAGCACTTGCTACCGTTGCAGCATTGGGGACAAGCCATATAAATGTCATAATTTCACTAGTACTTGTTTTTACTCCAAATGTGTCAAGAGTAGTGAGAAGTACGATGTTGGTACTAAGAGAAATGGATTATGTGGTAGCTGCTAAAGCTTTAGGTATTTCGGATTTTCAGATCATTTACAGACATCTTGTTCCAAATGCCATGGCTCCTTGGCTAGTTCAGGTTACAATGATTCTAGCCTTTGCGCTTTTGGCAGAATCTGGATTAAGTTTTTTAGCTGTAGGTGGTTCTACAGATTTACCAAGCTGGGGTGGAATAATTGCAGAAGGGAGACTCGTAATTGGAAAAGCCCCATGGCTAGTTTTGTTGCCAGGTGTATTAATTACATTAACTGTCTTATCTATAAATATCCTTGGTGATGCATTAAGGGATATAATAGATCCACAGTTGCAAGGACGTTAAAAAAATGAATCAAGTATTTATAGATAGAAGTAAAGCCGCATTTAAATATGATCCAGATATTAAACCGCGGGTTACGATTAAATCAGGTCAATCAATCGTTATTGAAACCAGAGATCCTCGCTCAGGAGCATTGCTTTGCGGGGAACCAGGAACATTACAACCTTATCCGCCACCTCCAGGTGGTAGATCTAATGCCCTTACTGGACCAATTAAAGTTGAAAATGCAGAACCAGGAGATGTGCTATCAGTTCAAATAATTAAAATTGATACATCTTCAATTGCTTATATGGCTGCGAGTGATAACGGCTTTGTTTTGCCAAAGGGCTCTATAGAAAGTGCTCATGTGGGAATTGTTGCTATAAAAGAAAGATGGATAGAATTTCGAGATGGAATTAAATTTCAAAAAAACACAATGGTAGGTTGTGTAGGAGTTGCTCATCCGGAAAAACCAAAATCGGGAAAAACTGGAAATTTTGGGGGAAATTTTGACCATTCTATTTTGAAAGAAGATTGTACTTTAATGTTGCCAGTATTTGTTACAGGAGGACTATTATATGTAGGAGATGTTCATGCGGCTATGGGTGATGGTGAACTGAGTGGCGGAGGTGTTGAGGCTGCTGCTGTTGTAAAGTTAAAAGTAGAATTAACAAAAAATTATCAATTAGCACAACCAAGATTTGAAACAGAGAATAAAGTGGTTACTACAGGTTGGTCCTATGATTTTCATGAAGCCCGGTGTATGGCTGTTTCAGATATGCTTAAAATTATTGTAACTACCATGAAAGTTTCAACAACTGAAGCGATGATGCTTATTTCGAATGCAGGGGACCTTAGAATCGGACAAGCTTGTGGGAGCATGGAAATGACTTTAAGATTGGAAATGAATAAATTTGAAAAAATGAAGGCGTTACCGTGAAAGAAATTAATGGCAGTAACCTAGTTGGTATTAAATATAAAACTACACCGCTTATTGGTGCTGATCTTGATCACTTGAACTCTGTAGAGAAACATGAACGTGAAAAAATATATGGTTCTATTTTTACCGAATTACCTGATAAGAAAATAGTTGCTGGTAAAGATATTAAGATTATCATCCATTTCAAAGTAGGAGAAATTGGCTTTAAAAATAAATCAGAACTTGGGTTAGTATGGAGAATGCCTGAAGATTGGGGAGAACCTCAATTCGATGATCCTTCAAAAGTTAATTATTTTTCTACTGAATCTTCAAATGGGAGCAAATTAAAACTTCAATTCTCACATCGTGCAGGACCTGCACCTTGGGGACATCTTTTGACGCTTCGCAATGAAGGTAAAGATCTTGTTAGAGGTGAAAAAATTAAATTATTTTGTGGAGGTAAAAATAAAACTACTCCGGGATGGGAATCACAGACATCAATAAATCCCAAGCAAAACTTTACCATTCTTTACAAATCAGAAAAAAAATCATCTTGGTTAAGGATAGCAGATTTACCTAGATTAATGATATTTAGTGGTAAAGCAACAAAAATGTCGGTTATTTCAGCTTCTCAAGCGGTACTGAATAAACCGTTATATTTTATCATAAGGATGATAGATGTTTGGGGTAACCCCAGTCAAAGATATGAAGGTAAATTTAAAATTAAAAATGAAAAAATAAACATTTCCAGAATTAATAGAGAATCGATTGATGGTAATATTATTGATGTATGGAGAGCAGAACTGACATTTCACCAGGCAGGGATTCATAAGATAAGAGTTGTAGCTGGGAATGGAGATTTTGATGTAGAGAGCAATCCAATCGTATGCAGAGAAAACACACCGGGGGATTCAGTATTTTGGGGTGATCTTCACAGTGGTCAATGCAATCTTGGGTGCGGTCAAGGTGAGCTTGATAGATATTTCTTGTTTGCAAGAAAAATAGCAGGAATTCAATTCATTTCACATCAGGCTAATGATGTTTATGTTACAAAATACGATTGGGAACACATTCGTGAAGTTACGAAAAAACATGATCTTTATGATGATTTTATTGTATTTTTGGGTAGTGAGTGGACTGCCATAAAGGAAAAGGGAGGAGATCATAACATATTTTATTTTAACGATCAAACCGTGCTCAATCGTGCTTCAAAATGGTTCAATGGACCATTTGATGACTGGCCGGAAGCACCTACCGCCAATGATTTATATAAGAAGCTTGAATCAGTTAAAGCATTAATAAATCTCCATGTAGGTGGTTTTACTTCTAATCTTAATTTCCATAACCCTGAATTGGAAAAAATGATTGAGATTCATAGTACTCATGCTACATCACGCTGGTTTGTAGAGGAAGGATTTAAAAGAAATTATCAACTTGGTATCACTGCGGGAAGTGACGGAGTTAGCGGACGACCCGGTTTAGAACATCCTGGAAGAAAACAAACTAGGAACCTTACAAATGGGATTACTGCAGTTATAGCAAAAAGCTTTGAAAAGAATGATATATGGGATGCTTTGACAAATAGACATTGTTATGCAACGACAGGAGAAAGAATTTTAGTTGACTTTAAATTGGATAATAAAATTATGGGAGATATTTTTTCTTATACTGGTAAACGTTCATTTCATTTAAAAATTGTAGGTACAGCTCCAATTGAAAAAATATTACTTAAAAGAAAAGAAAAAATTATTGGTGAAAAAATAATTTCTTCATTCTCTTCTGAGCATTCAAATCGATATAGAATCCTTTGGGGAGGTTGTACAAAAAAAGGGACATCCAGACATCAAAAGCTTCCTTGGGATGGCTACCTTAAAACTTCTAGTGGAAGATTAGAATTGATTAAATTGATTAATTTTTATGAACCACAAGATAAAATGGTAAAAAAAGAAAAAAAATCATTATTTTGGGAATGTAGTACTGCTGGAAATGAAGCAGGAATTATTTTTAATTGGATTAGAGAAAAGTCATCTAAATTAGAGTTTAATTCGTTACCATATAATCAAATTTTTGAATTTTCTGAAATAGAAAAAGGGGTGAAATATATTATTCCTGGAATTGAAGATGGTACTCTCCAAATTGAGAAAGCACCAAGTGAAGAGGGTCCTTTTGAAGTTGAATTAGATTTTGTAGATGAAGAATTTATCAATGGTACTTTCCCTTATTGGATTGAAGTTATACAGGTAGATCGTGCAAGAGCATGGAGTAGTCCAATGTACATTAACTTAAAAAATTAAGTGTCCTTATAATAAAGGTTTCTAAATTATAACTTGTTCTTTTTTATCTCTTAAATTTTATTTTTTTCAAATTATTTATAATAAACAAAAATGAAAATTTCTGATGTCCGAATAAGGGAAGTCTTAATTCCGCGGATATATGAAACCTATGCATCCGACAAACTCAATCTGCAAGACGATGATCACAAAAGATCACATTATCAAATTATCGAACTTTTTACTGATCAAGGTTTCGTAGGTTTGGGTGAGGTTTCTGATATTGCAAATAGAATGAATCCTTTAACCGCAGGAGAATTGAGAGATATATTAAATAAAACTGCAGTTGGTTTTGAACTGGACTATTGGCCTTTAATTTATAAAAAAACAGCACAAGAACTCCCGAAAAATATTCATCCTGAACTAAAAGGTCTAACTTTATTCGGACTTGAAATTGCTCTATTAGATTTGGTCGGGAAAAAATATGGATCTCCTTTATTTGAATTGTTAGGAGGCCAATATAGGCAATCTGTAGAAGTTTGTTGGGTTTTATATTTACGTGGAGATATTTCAATAGATGAAGAACTCAATGCTTTAAGTTTAGAAGTTAAAGAAAAGCGTAAAGAAGGTTTTAGTGCTTTTAAAATGAAGGTAGGAGATGACCATGATAGAGACATGCAACGAATCAGTAAGTTCCGCAATATTTGTGGTCCGGAAGTTTATCTTCGAGTTGATGCAAGCGGTACCTGGGAAGAAAAGGAGGCAATAGAAAAAATTAATGATATGTCACAAGCTGGAGTAAATGCATGTGAAAGCCCTCTGCTTGTTGTTAACCGCGCTGTTGCTAACGATAACCCAGAAAGGATAAACAAGAATGCTGAAAAAGCGGCACAGGCTTTAGCAAAAATAAGGAAAAACTCTCCAATTAAAATTATAGAGCACCTTGCAGATCTGGATGATGGTTTTACTTCATCATTAATTAGGTATAAGGCGGTAGATATTGTTAATATAATTCCTTCGCAAGCAGGAGGAATACTTAGAGGGCAACGCTTGATCCATACTTCACAGACTGCGAGTTTACCTGCCTTATTGGGAAGCACCGTTGAACTAGGAATTGGTACAGCAGCTTTTGTTCATCTGGCTGTATCTTCGGAAAATGTAACAATCTCTTCTGATTTAGTTGGTCCAGGTATACTTGTAGATGACATAATTTCTGAACCATTTCTGTACAATAAAGGTAAACTAGAACCTTATAAAAACCCCGGGTTGGGTGTTAAATTAGATGAAAATAAAATAAAAAAATGGGAGCTGACAAACAAATGAAGTTTTTAAAAAATCAAGTCTTTTTTAATTATGTAAAAAATTGAAAAATAGCCATGAATATCGATAAAGATCTTAAAGAACAACTAGTAAACGTACACTGTTATGCAGTTACTCCTTTTAGGGGGCCAAATCAGCTTGAAATAGATCAAGATGCATTTTGTTCAAACTTAGAATATCTGATCAAGAATGGGGTTAAGGTCATAGCAATTGGTGGAGGAACAGGTGAAATTGAAGCATTGACCAATTCTGAAATGAAACTGCTTTTAAAGACAGCCCTTGAAATTGCTAACGAAAGGGTATTAATTGTTCCATCTCTTCCTGGCAACCTTAGTGAAGCAGTTGATTTATTAAAATACTATGAATCAATGAATGCTAGAATTGTAATGGCTGTACCACCTCAGTTACGATGGAAAATTCCAGAGAATCTTGATGGCACGTTGGAGTATTATCGACAACTTTCTTTGATTAGTAATATCCCATTAATGCCATATAATACACAGTCATGGCCTTGCGAATTCTTTGAAAAACTTGCTGAAATTAAGTCGATCATTTGTGTCAAAGATCCTTGTCTTAATCCTCATGAGTTCTTTAAAGCCATTCAAACTCTTAAAGACCGGTTTATTTGGATAGGTAACAAACGGCATGACCCCGGAGTAGTACATCTACGTTATCAAATGGGAATGCAAGCATTTACATCAGGACAAAGTAATTTCTGGCCTGAACCAGAATTAGAGATTCATAGATTATCTTTGAAAAAGAATTGGTCAAAGATAATTGAAATTCAACAAGAAATTGCACCACTAGAAAATTTACGACTAATGAACGATGATGCCGCCATGGTTAAAACAGCCATGGACATGTTAGGATTAAAAGGTGGTAAAGTTCGCCCTCCACGCCTGAATCTTGAGCAAGATGATAAGAAAAAATTAAAAGAAGTAATTAAAAAGCTAAAAATCACAGCATCATAATCAATTTTTATAAGAATAAATTAAGTTTATTCTCAAATAAGATCCAAAAAAAGTAATTAAATTAATTTTTCTTGGTTATGTTCTTGATGAAAACTACGTAGCTATTTTTGAGAGTTGATCGAATTTAAAAAGAAAATAAAATACTTTCCTTTGAAAAGTGGATGGAAACATTTATAAATTAACTTAAAGGGATATAAAACTATCTTTTTAAGAAAATAAATTTTATATATTAAGGAAAATCATGAAATCACAACTACTTCTTGAAGAAATGACCAGGGGTGATGCTAATGATGCTGCAGATGCCAATTCATTGTTGGTCTGGCCAATGGGGGCAATTGAACAGCATGGTCCTCATTTACCTGTTGGAACAGATACTTTTATTATAGAACATCTTGCAAGGGAAGCTGCTAAAGATGCAAAAAAAGAAATTCCTATAGTTGTAGCACCTACACTTCCATTCGGATCTTCAGACCACCATTTACCTTTTGGCGGAACAATGTCTTTAAGTACACAATTATTTTACCAGACTGTAACTGAAATAGCAGAATCATTAATTAAATCAAAGTTTAAAAGGATATATTTAGTGAATTCACATGGAGGGAATCATGAATTACTGCAACTAGTGGCTCGTGATCTTGCTCTTAAACATGATGTAAGTATAGCCTCAGCTTCATATTGGACTGTTGCTTGGAATGAATTGACAGATATGGATGCACATGTAAACCGCAGATTACCAGGACATGCAGGATCATTTGAAACATCTGTCATTCTAGCTCTCAAGCCTAAACTTGTAAAAGAGCCACTTCCTAGTCGTGAATCAGTAGAATCAACAGATCCAAGAGGTTTTGGTCGCCCTGTTCGTGCAGAGCATTCAGGATCCTGGTTGAAAATTAATGGTTATTCGGACAGTCCTAAAAATGCGGACGTTGAAAATGGGAATAAATGGATAAATACAACAGTAAAGGCTCTATCTAAATCAATGATTAAATTTCATAAAGAATCAAATATATAAAATATGAAAATTACAAAAATTGAAACTATTCCATTAACAGTCAATATTGATAGGGGTGTTGGAAAAGTAGAAAATAAAAAAGGGTTTAGGTTTCAATCTAACATTCTAATGGTTTTCGTTTATACAAACAAAAATATCCATGGACTTGGTGAAGTTACAGGTTCTCCTGACTGGAGTGGTGAAACTAGTTTTGGAGCGAAAATACTTATTGACGAACATCTGGCCCCTAAACTCATTGGAGAAGATCCACGTCGAATTAGATATTGCATGGATAAAATTTCAAAAACCTATTTCAATCCATTTGCAAAAGCAGGTTTGGAAATGGCTCTTTTTGACATTGTAGGTAAATTCTATAATACGCCCGTTTATCAAATTCTTGGAGGAATTGTAAGAGACAAAAGAATTCCGCTTCGATTCCCAGTAATGCCAGTAGGCCCCAAAGAGTCTGCAGATGTAGCATTGCGAATGGTAAAAAAAGGTTTTAAAACCATAAAACTTAAAGTCGGACATGATACTCTGGAATATGATTTTAAACGATTGATTTTAGTTAGAGAGGCTATCGGACCAGAAGTTAATATTACTGTGGACGCTAATGGAGGATGGACAGTAAATGAAGCTATACGAGCTGGACCAAAACTGGAAGAATTAGGCGTATTATTCGTAGAACAACCTGTGCACAGACTAGATTTAGAAGGCCTTGCGGAAGTTCGCAAAAATATTAGATTACCAATTATGGCGGATGAATCAGTTTTTACAGTTCAAGATGCCCTCAAGTGTATAAATCTTCGTGCTGCAGATATTATAAGTATATATCCTGGGAAAAACGGTGGATTATTAAACACGATAACTATTGCCTCACTTGCTGAAGCCTCGGGGATCCAATGTGCAATTGGAAGTAATCTAGAGTGGGACGTTGGCTCTGCAGCTATGATTCATGCTACTGCGGCAATACCTAATATATGCGTAGAACAATATGCAGCAGATATCATTGGAGTTTTATTTCACACTGAAAGAGCAATTAAGAGCCCTTTAACAGATGAACCAGCCTATGTAGTTGTTCCTGATGGACCAGGTTTAGGTGTTGAAGTAAATAATGAAATTAAAATCCAAAAAGATTCATGATATTTAAAACAAAATTATTCAAACAATTAAATTAGTAAAAAATATAAATAATAAATTAAAATGGAAAAAAGAAAAATAAAATTAACTTTTGTAAATTCTAATATTTCAGTAATTGCAGAAATGCTTGAAGATGAGGCTCCTGAAACATGTAAATTAGTTTGGGAAATGCTGCCAATTGAAAACAATTTAATTCATGGTAGATATTCAGGTGCTGAAGTTTTTATTCTAGTAGAGCCGCCGAAAATATTTCATGACGAAAATAAAACTCAATTACCTTTGCCAGGAGAATTATTGTTTTGGTATGATAAAGGAACTGCTGTTACAAGCAATAATAAACCGGTAGCAGAAGTACTTTTTGTTTTTAACAGAGGTGTAACACTCCGATCTGCAGAAGGAGTTCCATCACATGCAAATTTATTCGCCAGAATTCCAGGTGACTGGAAACATGACTGGGAAGATTTCGCAAATGCATGTGCAAAAGTTAGATTAAACGGTACAGAGCCTCTTTTGATTGAAAAAATAAATGAATAAATAATTTTAATCATTAAAATTATATTTCATTGAAATTTACTGATAATTAAAATTTTTTAGGGGAATATGTTAGATGTATTAATTAAAAATGGTAACATTTTGGACGGAACAGGAAAAGAACCAGTAAATTGTGACATTGGTTTAATTGGTGACAAAATAGAAGATATTGGTGATATAAAGTCTGAAGCAAAAAAAATTATTGATGCTAAAAATCTATTTGTTTCGCCAGGATTTATAGATATACATACTCATAGTGATTTTTTTTATTTTTTAGATTCAAATGCAGACAGTAAAATTTCTCAAGGAGTAACATTTGAATTTGTTGGAAATTGCGGATTAAGTTTTTGTGGACCTGTACTGAGTGGTCCATCTTCTCAATTTGATACAAGGTTAGGATGGTTTAAAACAAATTGGCATCCTGAATGGGCAGATTTCCCAGGATATTTAGAAGCCCTAGAGAATATAGAAAAACCTTTAAACGTTGCAACACAGATTGGGCACAACACTGTAAGACAGAAAATAATGGGAATGCAGACAAATTTACCAGATCCAACAGATATAAGAAAGATGCAATTTATAATAGAAGAAGCTTTAGAATCTGGTGCAATGGGATTTTCCACAGGATTATCAATGCCTCCTGGGATTTATTCACATAATAGTGAAGTGATTCAACTAGTTGAAATTGTTGCTTCGAAAAACAAATTATATTCAAGTCATATAAGAGATAGTAGTACAGAGAGCTGTGGACTTTTTGTAGCAACTCAAGAATTGATTGAAGCAGGAAGGAGAACAGGAGCTAGGTTGCAATATTCACATATAAAAGCTGGAGGACCAATGCGTGGAAGGTCAGAAGAACTAGCTAATTTTATTGAAGATGCAAGAAATGAAGGTATTGATATTGCCGCTGATCAATATCCTTATGATGCTGCAAGTGGACCTATGAGTGGAAATGTTTTACCCCGTTGGGTGAGTGAAGGTGGAAGGGAAAAATCATTAGATAGAATAAAAGATACACAAATAAGAAAAGAAATAATTCAAGGACTTGATGATAGTATTAAAAGAATAGGCGGACCTGAAAGAATAATGATTGCTCAATACCCTTATAATTTTGGTTATGAAGGTAAATCAATTGTTGAAATATCTCAGCAGGAGAATATAACACCTGCTGAAGTATTATTAAATATTTACAAAAAATTTGATGCAACACTTATTCTTAGAGGAATGTCTTATGAAGATGTTAAATATCTCTCTTCAATTTCTTGGGTTGCTGTAGGTTCAGATGGAAGTTCATTAAGCAGCAAAGCTCCTTTAAATGAAGGGAATCCACATCCTAGAAGTTTTGGAACTTTCCCAAGATTTTTTAAAGAAATGGTAAAAAAAGGAAATGTTGTATCAGTTCAAGAAGCTGTAAGAAAAATGACAAGTTTACCAGCAAGCAGATTAGAACTTAAAAAAAGAGGTTTATTAAAAAAAGGACACTTTGCTGATATATGTGTTTTTTCTTTGGATGAAATATCTGATGAAGCTACCTTTAAAAAACCTCACCAATATTCGAGGGGAGTTGAACATGTGATTGTAAATGGGGTTTTTGTTGTAGAAAATAATAAAAGAACTAAAAAAACACCAGGTAGATTAATCAGGAGTAACGTTGATTAATACTGACAGTGTATAAAAAAAATTAAATCTAATCTTTTAGTAAATAATATTTAAGATGAGAGAAAATCTAATTGAAATAGATTCATTAAACACAAGTTTCTTAACAAACGAAGGTAATGTCCCTGCTATTAATGGAATTGATTTTACAATTGAAAAAGGGAAAATTTTAGGTGTTGTTGGTGAAAGTGGTTGCGGAAAATCTGTAACAGCTTTATCGATTATGGGTCTAATAAAAAAACCAGGAAGAATAAATAGTGGTAAAATTCTCTTTTCCAAGGATGATAAGACAATTGATTTAACAAAATTAGATCCAATGGGGAAGTCAATGAGAGCTATCCGCGGGAATGATATTTCAATGATTTTTCAAGAACCGATGACATCATTAAATCCAATTTTTAAAGTTGGTAAACAGATTGCTGAAGCGATAATGTTGCACCAAAATTTATCAGCTAATGACGCAAAAAGTAAAACTATAGAAATGCTGGATACTGTAGGAATACCTGCAGCTAATGAAAAATTTAATGAATATCCTCATCAATTATCGGGAGGAATGCGGCAAAGAGTTATGATTGCAATGGCATTAAGTTGTGAACCCAAGCTTTTGATAGCAGATGAACCAACAACTGCATTAGATGTGACAATACAAGCTCAAGTACTGAAATTAATGAATGACCTTCAGTCTAAATACAAATCTGCAATAATGTTTATTACACATGACCTTGGTGTAATTGCACAAATGGCAGATGAAGTTATTGTAATGTACTTGGGTAAAATTATTGAATCTGCTCCAGTGAAAAAACTGTTTTTAAATCCAAAACATCCTTATACACAGGGTTTATTAGAATCAATACCTTCATTAAATAAAAAATCAACAGAAGAGCTTTTTCAAATTAATGGGAATGTACCTAATCCATTGGATGTTATTAAAGGATGTGGATTTTATTCACGCTGTCCAAAGGCTATGGATATTTGCAAAAAACAAAAACCAAATACACAAACAATAGAAAAAAATCATTTCACGTCTTGTTGGCTTTATGAGTGATTAATTAGGGAATAGGCATGCTAAAATTCCAAATTGGATTGTTTTGGAGAGTGAACAACATATGATTGAAAATAAATTAAATTTTTTTGAGATGGAATAAGAAGGTTATTCTCGAGGATTCATCGAGCAAATTATGTACTCTAAAATACTTTTAAAATCCAGTTTCGATAAACCCCTGACACTCTCCACACATCTCTGTGAATCACTCCAGCTTGATATGAATTATGCTCTTCTGCTGAATGGATTTTATGGCATCTGGAAATGATATTGACATAGATCAAACAATTCTGTTTAATTGTATACAAGTATTTACGGTCCTGCTCCAAGTCCTCTGTTTCAGGAATTATCTTTGGACTAAATTAGGATTAATTAATTTAATCTTCATTGGCAAAATGTCTGAATCGCTAACACTCAGAGACCAAAATTTTATGATTTTAAATGAAAAATATTTTTTATAGACCTGATGTTTATACCGATCAGAACAGAACAAATAGTAGCCGTAAATTCCAGAGTAAAACATCAAATCAGATTTCTAAAATTTATTTCTGAGACTAAGGAAGGCTTATAGTGGCTATTTTGATGTATCATATCAGAAGTGAAGTAAAATTATGATGGTGATTAACTCCTTATATCCCTAATTAAATATGCCAAAAAAAACAATTTTAGAAGTAAAAGGGTTAAAGAAATATTTCCCTATTGAAAAAGGAGTTTTAAAAAAAACCATTGGTCATGTAAAAGCTGTAGACGGAATCACATTCAGCCTTTTGGAGGGAGAAACTCTCGGACTTGTTGGTGAAAGTGGATGTGGTAAAACAACTGCAGGCAGAAGTATTTTAAGACTGTTAGAGCCTACTGAAGGAAGTATTAAATTTTATAGGGGGAATAATTCAAATGACAAAAATTTAAATGAACCATTGTCTATAGAAAAATTATCAAAAGATGAATTAAGAGAAATTAGACGTGAAATGCAAATAATCTTTCAAGATCCCTTTTCTTCACTGAATCCAAGGATTAGTATTGGTCGAATGATAGAGGAACCGATTAAATTTCATGGATTAGCTAAAGGTTCAGAATTAAAAAATACTGTTAAAAATTTATTAAATAATGTAGGAATCAATGAAGAATACTATGACCGATACCCACATGAATTTTCAGGTGGTCAGCGCCAACGAATTGGAATCGCAAGAGCACTTTCATTAAATCCTAGATTAATTGTTGCTGATGAACCTGTTTCAGCACTGGATGTATCGATTCAAGCCCAAGTATTGAATTTATTAAAAAAACTCCAGTTACAGTATAATCTTACCTATATATTTATTTCACATGATCTTTCAGTAATTAAGTATATTAGCAACCGTATCGCTGTAATGTATCTAGGTAAAATTATAGAAATGGGTAATACTGAACAAATATTTTCAAATCCAAAACATCCTTACACCGAAGCAATTCTCTCAGCAGTGCCTGTCCCAGTACCTGGAAAAAATAAAAATCAAATTGTTCTTCAAGGAGATGTGCCAAGTGCTGCAAATCCACCTGCTGGTTGTCATTTTAATACTAGATGCAAATACACTAAAGATATTTGTAAAAAGGATTACCCAATTCTAAACAAAATTGACAATACTCATTTTGTTAGCTGCCACTTTGCTAATGAATTAAGCTTAAAATCATTTAATTAGTTAACATGTCAAAAAATTTAATAATCGCAGAAAAATGGTTGATGGGTAATGCATTTATAAATTCAACTATACCTGATAATGTTGAATATTTGTGTGATACAATTGGTTCAAGATGGAGTGGAACACAAAATGAAACTAGCACAGTCAATTTTATTTTAAAATCATTTAAAAAATTTAAATATACGTCTATAAAAAAACAAGGATATTATCTAAATACATGGAAAATAAATAAAACAGAAGTTTTTATTTTTGATAATTCTAAAATTTATTTAGATTCAAAACCATGCCTATTTTATCCAAATTTAAACATAAAAACAAAAATAATTGATATTAATTATGGTAATTCCGAGCACATTATAAAAAATAAAAAATTACTGAAAAACAATGTTGTATTGTTAAAAAACGAACAAAAACCTTTTTGCGAACCAGAAAGTTTAGCATATAAGTTGAAAGTACTAGCAGAAAACGAAGTTAAATGTGTTTTATTTTATGATGATTACTTTTTGGGCAGATTTACTAAACATTTTTCTTCAAATGACTGGATAAACTCTGAACCTTATAATTTAGAAATACCCTTAATACAAACATCCAGGGAAGATGGTAATTATTTGTCAAATAAGCTCAAAAAAAATAGTTGTGATATAAATATAAATGTAAAATCTGAATATTTTAAGAAAAAATCTTATAATATTATTGCTAATTTAAAAGGGGCATTTAATACAGATGATACAATAGTTTTAGGAGCACATCATGATACAACTTTCGACTCTTTAGGTGCAAATGATAATGCATCAGGCCTGTCGGTTTTATTAGAAACTGCACGTTTATTAAAACAATTAAAATCAGAAACTGGTATATCGCCTGGGATAAACATAGAGTTTGTTACATTTGGGGGAGAAGAACAGGCATTGCAAGGTTCAAAATACTATGTAGAAGAATATATAAAGAGGAATAAGCCGTTATTTATGGTTAATTTGGATGAATTGTCTACTGGAAATATGAAAGGAATGATTTTACAGTTTCCTGAATTATATAAATTAGTTTCTAAGGAACTTAATAAAATGAATGAAGGATTCAAATGTCATATTTTGTCATATATTGATACTTCTGGTGATATGTTTTCTTTTACTAGGGAAGGTATACCATCTTCTCTTTTGTGGAGATGGAGATTTGTTGGTAGGCGAAACGAGTCAAATTATACACATAGTCCAAGCGATACTTTTGACAAAATAAATTTTCGAGAGCTTAAAGAGTATGCAGGATTTCTTTCAAGAATACTACTTAGACTATCCTTAATTGAACCTAGTAAATGGCCATTAAATAAAATATCTGCTGAAAAAATAATGGAAAGAGCAAACGCAGAAAAATACATATTTAAAAAAACTATGTAAATAATGATTAAACTATGGTAAAGAGACTTAGCATTGACGATCCATTAAACTATGAATTCAGTCGTTTTATTAAACCTAGATTATGGGTTAAATCAGGTGAATCAATAATTGTGGAAACAGAAGATGCCTTGTCTGGGCAAATTAAAACTAAAAATGATCGGCGAGACAAAACTAAAATACCCTGGAGTAACCCTGTTACTGGACCAATAAATGTAGATAATTCTGAACCAGGAGATCATCTTGCAATTACCATTGATGAAATCAGACCTCTGGTTCACCAATGTGTTACAAGAACTGCCCCATCAAGCCATTTATTAGAGTGGTTGGGGAGTGACGCCCCTCATGGGACACATATATGTCCAATTATAGATGACAAAATTATTTGGAGTGAGAAAATAATAATCCCATATAAACCTATGGTCGGTTGTATTGGTACAGCACTTGACGTTGGAGTACAAAATACAAATTTGGCAGGGAATTGGGGAGGTAATATGGATCTAATTGAAGTTTGCCCCCAAAATACCATTTACCTTCCTGTATTTGTTAAAGGCGGTTTCCTTTATTTGGGGGACATACATGCAGCAATGGGGCATGGAGAACTATCTGCAACTGGACTAGAAATGTCTTCTTCCACAAAAATTACAATAAGGTTAATGAAAAAAACTAATTTTGATGGTGTAAGAATTGAGTCAAACAAGTCGATAATGACTGTAGCTTCTGGACGTCCTATGGAAAATTCAATAGCTAATGCAATGTCACATTTAATTTTTTGGATGGAAAAAGATTATGACTGGAACCGTTGGAAAGCATATGATTTACTAACTCACGTTGCATCTATTTCTATAGGATATTTTGGGATTGGTACAGTAGCGGTTAAATTAAACAAATCATATTTAGTTAACTAATTTTTATGGTTTAATTATTTTATGGTCAAATAGTTTAGGATTATTTATATTTTTTATGTAGTTTTTATTGATTTAATAACTTAATATTATCAATGGATTATGAATTATTTATTTGATACTCATACGAACTTAATGTGGTATCCTGAACATCTTAGTGATGAATTTGTTGAATTTGCATGGGAAGCAAAAAAAGCAAAAATGAATTTAACAGATGATGTATATTTTGCAGGTAAAGATACAAATGAATCAAATGCTTTTGACTCTAAACCCGATCAATTAATTAAGGCCAGCGAAAATTGTAATAAAGTAATTGTATTCGGAATAATTGCACCATTTTCGGGAATAAACTGTAATCAGGAAACGATAGCAGAATTTGTAAAAGAAAATTCAGAAAAATTTATAGGTTGGTGTTCTGTTGACCCTAATGATGAAAATTGTGTAAAGCAACTTGAATATAATATTAAAGAATTAGATTTCAAAGGATTAAAAATTTCACCTATATACCAAAACTGGGACCCACAAGACTCAAAGCATTATCCGCTTTTCAAAAAAGCTGAAGAATTAGAAATACCAATAAATATACATCAGGGAACTACGTTTGTAAGACCTGGCCCCCTTAAATATGCTAACCCTATTTTACTCGAAGATATAGCAATTGCTTGCCCAAAATTAAGGATTATTATTGCTCATATGGGACATCCTTGGGAAGATGAGTGTGTAGCAATCATAAGGAAACATCCTAATTTATATACTAATATCTCAGCAATCCATTATAGACCTGTTAGGCATTATCATTCAATTAGAACAGCGATTGAATATGGTGTTGAACACAAATTAATTTTTGGGTCTGATTTCCCATCAGCAACTGCAGAACAGGTAATTGCAGGTCAATGGAAAGTAAATGAAATAATAAAAGGTACATCTTTTCCAGTAATTCCAGATGAAGTAATAAACAACATCATTTATGAAAATTGGAAAAAAGCATTACCAGAATTCATTTAGTTAAGAGTCTTAAAAAGTTGGGAGATCAAATTAGTTTTTTTCGAAGGATAATTAACATTAAATGATAGAGATTATGATTCCATTGATTCCACATGTGTTCATTTTGTTTGAAATAGATTTTGATGGTTCTTTTTGAGGATCCTTTGGACTTAATCAATCTGAATTACGCAAATACCCAAAAAGATTCAATTACATTTATAAAGGTTTTTTCTGTGATTCAGTAGCATATTTAACACCTATTTTTATAATTCATTTCAGAATCATAATACAGTTCTGAAGATGATTAAATTCTTATGACCTTAGTTAAAACAGAGGAATCATGCATGTAGGATTTGTAAGTGATGAACGTTATGTTGCAATACCAGATGTTCTATGTGAATTTATTTCGCCTGATGGTACTTCCTATGAAACTCGATCAAGAGCTAGGGGTGCTATTTACATTGACATCCCTGAAGGATTATATAATTTGACCTTACATAAACAAGGATACGGATCAAAAAGTATTGACATAGAATTAAAAGATAATGAAGTTCATCAAATAAGATTACTATCAAACAATTTGTGCGGTTATATTTGGCCAAAATGGACACAGTCTGAATCTTTTTCTGAATTCAGAGTTCACTCTGCAGAACCATATAAACTAGAACTTTGGAGGTACGGGTTTAGAAAGGAATTCATCCGTACTATAGGATGCTTTGATGAACATGGTCCTGGTGCAACAATGCAAATCACACCAGATGGAGACTATACCCAATCAGGAGTAAAATGGAATACAAAAGGGTATCGCAATAATCCACATCACCTGCAAGATATTAAGGCTCCCGAAAAATCAGGGCTATATTATTTTCATGCTGTAACAGAAAGTCAAAAATTTTATTCATTCCCATGGATTGTTGCACCAAAAAATCCTACATGTGATATTGCTGTTCTTGCATCCAATATAAATTGGAATGTCTATAACAATTTTGGTGGTAGAAGCAATTACATTCATTCTGACAAATTACCTGACAGACCTTGCGTTAATGCCAGATTGGATCTAAAACGCTACACTCAGCCTGATTTTCAGGGTTATGATGCAGAATACTACCAGCCCCTTTCCTTTGACAGGCCAGAACATATTAATGTGATCCCAGAAGGAACAGAAATAACAGATAATATTGAAGGAAGGAGTGCTTGTGCTGTTGCTCCGGCTGAATGGCGATTATTTGGATGGTTAGAAAGGGAAAATTTTTCTTATGATTTGTATGCTGAAACACAATTTCATAGTGGAATACTAAATTTGAGTGACTACTCGATTTTGATAATTAGCACTCACCCAGAGTATTGGAGTACTGATATGTATTATACCCTAAAAAAATGGGTTTTTGATGAGGGTGGGAAACTCCTATATTTGGGAGGAAATGGACTAAACTGTGAAGTTGAGTTTCTAGATGAATATACAATCACAGTAAAAAATGGGTCCCTAGGTAGCAGAAAAATAAGGGAAATGGGTATTGCAAGTCGTTTTGCCCATCGAAACGAGTCAGAGGCAAATTTACTTGGTGTTGTATTCACAGATCCTGGAATTATGACTGGAGCACCATATAAGGTATTAGACTCTTCGCATTGGGTATTTTCAAACACAAATTTAAAAAATGGGGACATATTTGGGGAAAAAAGTCTGCATATGCGTTGCCCTGGTGGTGCTTCAGGTCATGAGACTGACAAGATTTCCAATGATTCTCCAAAAAATTTGGAACATTTAGCCAAAGGTCTAAATCCAAACGATGGAGGAGCAGACATGGTGTATTTTAAGACAGATTCGGGTGGTGAAGTTTTTTCAACTGGATCAATAACATATACATGTTCATTAGTAGTTGATGATCATATTTCAAAAATTACTTCAAATGTTATAAAAAAATTTTTGAAAAAATAAATAATCTTTTAATTTCTATATTTTATGTCTAAAAATAACAATAAATTAATTGGATACGTAAGTGATGAATACCATAATCCCATTCCTGGTGTATACTTTGAATTTATTAATTCAAAAAATGAATCTATTTCTACGATCTCAGGTGCCAGTGGATCAATCTATGCTGATTTAAAAAATGATGAATATGTTGTAGTTATAAATAAAGAAAATTATGGAAGTAAAAAAATTAAGTACATTTATAAAAAACAAATCTCATTATTTAGGATAATATCCCATAATTTATACGGGTATATGTGGCCAAAATGGGGTATATCAGGTGAATATTCTGAATATCAATTACATTGCCAAGATGAATGTCAGATCAGCTTATGGAAATATGGTTTTGAAAAAAAGTTTATAAGTTTGATTAATTGGCATGGTGAACATCATCCCAAAGCAAATCTACAAATCCTACCTGATTTAGATTTTACACAATCCGGAGTAAAATGGAACACCCAAGGTTATAGATCCTCAGATCACAGCCAATCCATACAATGTCCAGAAACTTCTGGTCTTTACTATATTCATATGAAATCAAAAAAGGGTGATTTCTTTTCATTCCCATGGGTTATAGCACCATCACATCAAAAAAATAAAATTGCTGTTTTAGCATCTACTAATACTTGGAATGCATATAACAATTTTGGGGGTAGAAGCAACTATATTAACCCAGATAAACTTCCACTTATTCCAGATAATAATTTACGTTCAGAAAACGATCGGTATAAAACAGGTGGAATAGATTTTATGTTTAGATTTGAGGATGATGAGTACATGCCACTCTCCTTCCAAAGGCCTGAGCCATTCAATCATATACCGGAACAAGAAAAATCAACTGATTTTATTAGAGGTCGAAATGAGAGTCATGTAGCACCAGCAGAATGGAGATTGTTGGCCTGGCTGGAAAGAGAGGGTTTTGAGTATGATTTATATTCAGATCACCAACTTCATTCAGGTAAACTTCCACTGAAGGATTATAAGATTTTGATCTTAAATACTCATCCAGAGTATTGGTCAGTTGAAATGTATAGAAAAGTTAAAGACTGGGTATTTAAAAATAATGGTAATCTTGTTTACCTGGGTGGAGATGGAATTGATGGGCCGATTACATTTGACAATGACGGTGAAAGTATGAATTGTTTAAACAAATGGGAAAATATTCTTATGAGCGGAATGGAGGGACACGGTAAAAAAGGTTCTTATGAATTAAGATTCCACCGTGTAGAAGAATCTCCAGCAAATTTATTAGGAGTATGCCCTGCTGCTGGAATTATGAAATCAGCACCTTACAAAGTAATAGAAGAAGGGCATTGGATTTTCGAAGGAACAGGACTTTCAAAGGGGCAATTGTTTGGCACTAAATCACTACAGGAACGATGCAGTGGTGGGGCTGCTGGCCATGAAACTGATTGCATGACTAAATTTTCACCTGCAAATACTTTGTTGTTAGCAAAAGGGGTTACAACAAAAAGTGGCGCTGAAATGGTTATAATTGAAAATAACAACTCAGGAAATATATTTTCAGTTGGCTCTGTTGCATATACATCTTCTCTCCTAGTTGATGAAGATATTTCAGTTGTTACAAAAAATGTATTGAATAGATTTAAGAAATAATAATATCAATAAATATAACAATTAATTAATCTTACGAATCAGAATAATGAGAGAACCTTTATTTCCTAAAGATTTTAATGTTTTCTGGAATGATTTGCTTTACAAATCTTCTAAAATACCATTGAACGAAACTTGTGAGAAAATTGAATTACGATCTTCTTCAAAGACAGATGTTTCACTTGTGCATTACGATAGTATAGACAATATACGTATTGCTGGTTGGTACTGCCTTCCCCATACAACCTCCAAAAAAAAAATCCCAGCGATTATTCATATGCCAGGTTATATTGGTGAACCAGAAATACCAATTAATCATACTTTTGATGGCTATGCAACATTTGGTGTAATTACTCGAGGTAAATTACAAAGCAACAATAAATTTAACCCAGGTTTCCCAGGGTTATTGACACATAATATCAATGATAGGGACACCTACTCTTTACGTGGTTTATACATTGATGCAATTCGTGCAGTTGATTTTCTTTTATCAAGAGATGAAATTGATTCAGATAGGATTGGCATTACTGGTGGTAGTCAGGGCGGTGGACTTACAATTATTGTGGCTGCATTAAGACCTGAGGTACGAGTAGCTGTTGCTGCAGCACCTTTTCCTTGCGGATTTATCAAATCCATTGAATTAGCTAAAACATACCCATTTGAAGAAATAGCAGAATACCTAAGACTTTTTCCGAATCAGAAACAAAAAGTAATTGAAACTCTAAGGTATTTTGATGTCATTAATTTCGCGAAATGTGTAGAGATACCAATTATGGTCCTTTTTGGCGTTCAAGACAGTGTTTGCCCTGTAGAAACTGTAATGGAAGCTTGTGAGGCCATTCCATATAAAAACAAAAAAATATATTCTTATGATGGACATGGTCATGACGCTGGTAGATCAAATCATGTTTCTATCACAAAAAAGTATTTTAATCATTATCTAAAATAATTTTAATCCAAAAAATGGAAGAATTTGGTCGACCAGATGATTTTGAAGATTATTGGAATTATTTACTTCTGAGATTAAAAAAAATCCCATTAAAGGCTAAAGAAGTATTGAATCCACTTCATTCAAATGAATTTTGTAAATGTTATGAAGTATTTTTTTTAAGTTTTGATTCTTATAAATTATTCGGATACTTAAGCATTCCATTTGGGGAGGGACCTTTCCCAGCTATTTTCTCTGGATCTAGCTACCGTAGTGCTGTAGAACCACTCTCTCAAGGTGAAACGAAAGAAAAAAGGGGCAGGTTCGTCATTTTTTCTGCTGCTTCCAGAGGACAACGTAATGCTGACAAACCATTCGTTGCAAAATACCCAGGCTTGTTTACTGAAGGTATTGATTCCCCTTATTCTTATGTATACCGAAAAATTGTTGGTGATTGGCTGAGAGGTATTCAATATTTAGTTACTCGTCCAGAAATTGATCGAAAGCAAATTATAGTTGCAAAACACAATAGTCTCCCAATAATTGCTGGTTCCTTATGTCCTGATATCACTCATGTTGTAGCAAAACCGGGATGTTTTGCAGGAATTAATGATAAAAATTCAGAAGAATTAAATGATTACTTCAGAATGTATCCAGATAAATACAAATGTGTTTTAAATACACTCTCTTATTTTAATTTGAAAAATTTTTGTAAAGGATTGAGAGCAAGAACTTTATTATGGGGGTCATCGGATGTTCTGAAAAATCTGGCTTCAGATATATCTGGTAAAACAGATATTCAACAAAGCGAACAATCTCAATTCAAGGACGGACTACACGAAGAAGAATGGATCGCTCATAATTTGGGATTTTCGGATCCAATTATACCTTCTTGTTGGAAAAACTAAAAATAATTTAATCTGCTCGCTCTATACGTAAAAGTTGAGTCCCATCCGTAGGAATTCTGTTGCATACATTTGCAAAGTCTACCCAATCATATTTCCAATCACCAGGAATTCTAGCAAACAAATTTCCAAAACTTGGGATACCTTCTGCGCCTCTTAAAGTAACACCTCTACCATATGCCATTAAAATTTCTGCATCTGGTTTACCACTACTTGTAACAGATGATCCTGAATCGGCCCAATAGCAAATTTCTCCGGGGAGGGGCATGTTTGTTCTCATTTCATCTTGAATAATAATACATTCATCTAACAAAACAAAAACTTCCATACCAGAAAAACGTCCATGGATTAAGCTATGTTCTAAAGGTAACATATCCCAAACTAGTTTACATGTTTGTGGAGCTTCTTTATCAAGCATTTCTGCAATCACTGATTCACCAGTTTGGACTAGACTCAAACGAATGTACCTTTTTTTCATAATGTTTTTAAAATTAAATATAAGGGTTTATTT
>Ga0114996_10001453_pt1 | contig 31959 bp, 22 predicted proteins | sample ArcticOcean_MG_C_4_FD_87039 | JGI IMG/M metagenome (GOLD analysis project Ga0114996, IMG submission 87039) | Marine microbial communities from western Arctic Ocean - ArcticOcean_MG_CB4_134 | ecosystem: Environmental > Aquatic > Marine > Oceanic | place: Arctic Ocean: Canada Basin | collected... | reverse complement strand
CTTGTTCGCGCGAGCCGGTGTTCGAAGGTCCTTTTGAAGTGCCGCCTGGATTTGTGGTGGAATCCCTGCTGCCGGAGGGACAGACCGACACTCTCATTCAGGTAACGTTCGACAGCAAGGGGCGGCCCGTTGTTTCCCGCGAGCAGGGACCGCCGACGATTCTGCTGGACAACGACAAGGACGGTATCTATGAGTCGGAGAAAGCTTTTAGCGACAAGGTCGAAATGCTCCACGGCATGTGGTTCGACGGCCGGACGCTCTACGCCATTGGTAGGGATGTTGAGAACAAGCAAGCCGGGCTTTACAAGCTCGAAGACCTTGATGGCGACGATACGGCGGATACGTTCGAGAAGCTGCACGACTACGCCGGCAGCGTTGGTGAACATGGCCCGCATGATATTCGCCGCGGACCGGACGGGAAGCCGTCGGTCATGCTTGGGAACCACACGTTCATGCCGGAGGAGTTGATCGACCCCGAGTCGCCGCACCGGAACTACGGCGAATCGCAACTGCTCGACCGCTACATGGATGCGCGTGGCCATGCTGTGGGCATCATGGCGCCGGGCGGCACGCTTTCGCGTTTGCGGCTTGAACCGCTGGGGTACTCGATGCTCGCGGGTGGTTTCCGCAACGCCTTCAACCACGCTTACAACTGGGAAGGTGAACAGTTCACGTTCGACAGTGATATGGAGTGGGACGTAAATATGCCGTGGTACCGCGAAGTTCGCTCGGTCCACGTTGTGCCCGGCGGAGAGTATGGTTGGCGCACGGGTTCGGGCAAGTTTCCGGCGTACTATCTCGATAGCCTTCCGCCGTTGCAGGACCTGGGCCGAGGGTCTCCGGTGGGTGTGGAGTTCTATCACCACGACGCCTATCCGGCGGAGTACTTTGACGCTTTCCTACAAGCTGACTGGTCTCGCGGCCGGATTGTGCTGATGCGCCCGGTTCGCGACGGCGCGACGTACCGGCTGATGGATGATCCGGTGGACTTCGTCTACGGCGAACCGCTGAATGTGACCGACCTCGAGGTAGGTCCGGACGGGATGGTCTACTTCACGATGGGCGGGCGCGATACGGCCGGCGGGTTCTATCGCGTTGCATACAAAGGGAACCGGGCCAACACGTCGCGGAAGAAGTCGAAAGGGGTGTGGGCGGCGATTCGGCAACCGCAACCGCTTTCGAGTTGGGGCTGGGCGGCTGTCGAGAAGACGATGGAAACGCTCGGTGAAAAGTGGGACGAGGGCCTTCAGCGGATCGCCCTCAACACCGCGCACCGGACCAATGACCGCATCCAGGCGTTGATGCTGTTTCAGCAGCACGGGGCGAAAGCCCGCGCTGACTTGCTGCGGACTTTGAGCCAGGACCGCGACTATCGTGTGCGCGCGGCGGCGATCTATGTTGTCGGGCAGCATGGCAGCGACCGCGCCAAAGCGATCGCAGCGTCGGGGTTGAAGGATTCACATCCGTTGGTTCGTCGGCGGGCGGCGGAGGCGGTCGTGCGGATGGGGCTTTCGGCGGACGCCCCGAGTTTCGCGCCGATCGATGACCTCTACGCAACACTCGGCGACGAGGACCGTTGGTCGCGCTATGCCGGACGTATGGCTCTCGAGCGTACCCCTCGCAATGAGTGGTCACAGCGCGTGCTCGAAGAAGAGAACCCTGTAGCCGCCGCCGAAGGATTGGTTGCGTTGACGCGGACCGGCGGTACGGACTCAGAGAAGGCGGCCGTAGTTGATCGGACCCTGACGCTGCTGCGCCGCGAGAATCAGTCGGACGCGAATGAACTGCGAGCACTGCGGACCTTCCACCTGGCTTGCATGGCGCTCAACAAAGGCTGTCTCCCGGAGATCCGGGCGCAGGCTTCGCAGGTGGCGTTGTCTCGATTTCCCGCGGACGACGAGCGGCTGAACCGCGAGTACGCCCGCACGATGGCGTATGCCGAGGACCCGGCCGCGATTCCGGCCATTCTCGACGCGATGCCGAACGGCGATGAGAATCAGCAATTGCAGATTCACTATGCGTATTGCTTACGCGAGATCGATCAGGGCTGGACGGCCGATCAGAAAAGCACGCTGCTTTCCTGGTTTAGCAAAGCGCGGCAGTGGCGAGGCGGGGCGAGCTTCCCGGGCTTCATCAATCGGCTGTTCGACTCGTCGCTTGCGTTCTTCGATGAACAGGAGAAGCAGATGGCGTATCAGGCGATCCCTGATTTCGCGCCGGTCGAGGACTTGGATGCGAGTGGTCTCCGCCGGGGAGGCGGCTATGTGCGCGCCAGCGTGTTTGCCCGACAGGGAGGCTCCAGCGCCCTCACCGAAGAGGAGATCTTCGACCACACGTTGCTGAGTCCGATGATCGGCCGAGCGACGGCGGACAAAGGTAAGGAGATCTACGAGAAGGAATGTTCGCGCTGCCACCGCTTCGGAAGCGAGGGCGATGACTACGGGCCGGACTTGACGACATTGGCGAACCGCTTCAAGCGCCGCGATACTTTGGAAGCGATTCTGTGGCCTTCGCGAACGATTTCCGACCAGTATCAGTCCTACATCATCGAGACGACGAGCAACGATATTGTCGATGGGCTCATCTTGTCCGAGGACGAGGAAAGAATTACGATGATGCTCCCGGAGCAGGAGCGTCCCGTGGCGATTCCGAAAGCGCAGATCCGTGAACGCCGTATCTCGAGTGTTTCCGCGATGCCGGACGGTTTGCTCAATCCTTACGATCTGAACGAGATCGCGAACTTGCTGGCGTACCTACAGAGCGTCCCGAAGCAGTAAGTAAACATAGTTCGCCGGCTCCTGGTCGGCGGTCCTACTCATCCATGGCCTATACCGACCTTCGTGAATTCATTCGCGCCCTCGAAAAGAACGGCGAGCTAAAGCGCATCTCGGCTGAAGTCGACCCGATTCTTGAGATCACCGAAATCGCCGACCGCGCTGTTAAGCGCGACGGCCCGGCGCTGCTGTTCGAGAATCCCAAGGGGTATGACATCCCGGTTCTCATCAACTCGTTCGCGAGCATGCGGAAGATGGAGATCGCGATGCAGGTCGATTCAATCGACACGATCGCGGGGCGCATCTCCGAGTACTTGGAGCTCAAAACGCCGCAAGGGTTGATGGGCAAGCTGAGCATGCTGCCGAAGCTGGCGGAGATGGGTTCGTTCTTTCCCAAGGAAGTGAAGAGCGGCCCGGTCAAAGAGGTGGTTAAGAAGGACGACTTCTCGTTGTTCGACTATCCGGTCTTGCAATGCTGGCCTCAGGACGGCGGACGTTTCATCACCTTGCCGCTTGTGTTCTCAAAGAATCCCGTCAGCGGTAAGCGCAACGTCGGAATGTATCGTTTGCAGGTCTACGACGAGCGTTCGACGGGCATGCATTGGCAGACGCATAAGCAGGGCGCCGAGCATTATCGACGACGGCTGGCTGAAGGCAAGGAAGAACGCATGGAAGTGGCCGTCGCGATTGGTGCGGACCCGGCGACGATGTTTTCAGCGATCCTGCCGCTGCCGCCGGATCTCGACGAAATGTTGTTCGCGGGATTTCTGCGCTCGAAGCCGGTTGAGATGGTGAAGTGCGAGACCGTGGACATCGAGGTACCCGCGCAAGCCGAGATCGTACTCGAGGGTTATGTGAAGCTCGGCGAGTTGAAGACGGAGGGTCCGTTCGGCGACCACACCGGCTTCTATTCGTTGGAAGACGAGTTTCCTGTGTTCCACGTCACCTGTATCACGCAGCGCAAAGATCCGATCTACGCGACGACGATCGTTGGCCCGCCTCCGATGGAGGACTTCTACATGGGCAAGGCGATCGAGCGCGTCTTTCTGCCCCTGCTGCGGCTGCAACTGCCGGAAGTCGTCGACATGTGTATGCCCGCGGAAGGCATCTTTCATAACTTGATGCTGGTGTCGATTCGGAAATCGTACCCGCTGCACGCCCGCAAGGTGATGAGCGCGATTTGGGGATTGGGCCAGGCGATGTTCACAAAGTGCATCGTCGTGGTTGACGATGATGTGAATGTACAGGACCCCTCTGAGGTGGCTTGGAAAGCGTTGAACAACATCGACCCGGAGCGCGATATTCAGTTCACGATGGGGCCGATCGATCAACTCGACCATTCGAGCCGCATGCCCAACTTTGGTTCAAAGATGGGTATCGACGCCACGAAGAAGTGGCCGGAAGAAGGATTCACGCGCCCCTGGCCGGATGTGATTGAGATGGATACAGACGTAAAGAAACGCGTCGACGCAATCTGGCAACAATTGGGGATCGACTAGCGGCTATCATAGTCGTCAGGTACGGCGGTCGTGAGCAAGGTGCAACAGCGGTTTTCTTGGAAGTTCTTCGGCGCGATTGTCGCCGCCGGTGTCCTGATCGTATGGGGAACCCAGTTCGGTGAAACCGCGCAAGCACAGGGGGCTGGTGTGAAAACGGGGCCGGCGGTCGGCGAGCGCATACCTTCCTTCGAGGCCGTTGACCACAGCGGCAAGACGCAGACCTTCGCATCGCTGCGCGGACCCAAGGGGCTAGTGCTCCTGTTCCACCGCTCCGCGGACTGGTGACCGTACTGCAAAGCTCAACTGGTCGAGTTGAGGGATCAAACAGAGAAATTCAAATCGCAGGGGCTGAACGTCGTGGCGGTGAGTTTCGATTCGCGAGGCGTTCTCGAACACTTCGCCGAGCGGGTCGGGATCAACTACCCGCTGCTGTCGGACAACGGCTCGGCGACGATCAAGGCGTTCGGCATTCTCAACGACACGGTGCCGGCGGACAACCGCAACTACGGCATCCCGTTCCCGGGCTACTACGTCGTTGATGAGAACGGCGTCGTCCAGTCAAAGTACTTCGACGACAACTACCGGGAGCGTTTCACGGCGGCGAGCATTCTGACCCGGGAGTTTGATGGCTCCGGCGAGATGCAGGGTGAAGCGGAAACGCCGTACTTGCGGATGAGCTGGTCGGCGAGTAATCGCGAGGTCTACGGTGGGCAACATGTGGCACTCGTCTTAAACGTCGAGATGAAGCCCAAGATGCACGTGTATGCGCCCGACGTGACGGGCTACCTACCTGTTGCGTGGGAAGTGAGTTCGTCGGACGGTTGGCGGGATTCGCCGGCGGACTACCCGGAATCGGAGCTATTGCATCTGCCCGCGATCGATGAGATTATCCCTGTGTACGAGGGTGAGTTTCGTGTGGTCCGTGACTTGGAGATCGGTGTGGGCGACCAGATTCAGCCGCTTGTGAGCGAAGACGGGAAGATCACCGTTGAAGGCGTCTTTCACTATCAGGCTTGCGACGATAAGGTTTGCTATCTACCCCAGCAGATTCCTTTGAAGTGGACGTTTGACTTCAAGGGGTATGATCGGGAGCGCGCGCCGGAAGGATTGCGCTAGCCGGCCTGCGAAGAGTCGGCTTGACCTTTCTCCTGGGGGATTTCCCACGTCGGGATTGACCGATAAGATCTCGATTCGTCTTGACGAATGGGATTACCACGAGTAGTCACCCTTCGGAAGAGGACGGCAGTCGGCCCGAAACCGGGAAACCTGAAGAGTCTTAGGGCTTTGGACGTTCTCCGGTTTCGTTGCTGGATGGAACGGTTGTTCGCGACATCTAGCGAACAGACGATTGAAGGTCCGTCCTCAAGGGCCTGGATCTACATCGTCATCGCGCTGGCCGCCGCGGTTGTTGTCCTCATCGCTAAGTAAGGCAAGAAAGGCTGTGACCCGCAGTACACTCATTCCTCTCTTGTTGAGCGTAAGCGTGGCTGGGGCAGCGGTTGACGCGCACCTGGATGTTCCTTTCTTCCGGCAGGAAAAGAAGGGCTGCGGGGCTGCCAGTGTAGCGATGGTGCTTCACTATTGGCAACAGCAGCACCCTCGCTTGGTCGTGCAAAGCGACGACCTGAAAACGGTTCACGAGCAACTCTATTCAACGGATGTCGGTGGCATCCTGTTGTCCGACATGAGGCGTTACTTCGAGGAAGTTGGCTTTCATGCTTTTGCGCTACGGGCCATATGGGCGGAGCTCGAAGAGCATCTTGCAAAGAAACGGCCACTCATCGTCGGCTTGAAGAAGGGCGACGACCGTGGAGCGAACCTTCACTACACTGTGGTCGTTGGTTTGGAAGAAAAGCGTGTATGGATCAACGATCCGGCACGGCGAAAGCGGAAAGCATTGAAACGGTCCACCTTCGAGAAGAGATGGGATTCAGCGGATCGGTGGATGCTTCTAGCCGTGCCCCGCTAAATCGCGTTCGCACTAGTAGTCCGGGGCATTCGGCTTGCGAGAACCCGGCTCGCGGAGACGTCGTGTGGGGCCCGACGCATTGGATGCGTCTAGATGCCCCTGCGAAACAATCGATGGGCCGGGCTAGCTAGAGCATCCTTTTCGCGGCCTCAACGATGTGACGGGCTGAGATGCCGAACATGTCGAGCAATGCCGTCGATGGTCCACTCCTCGGGATCTTGCGTACGGCAAGCTTGTGAACCCGCACGGGCTCGGTCGCGAGCGCGGATAGCACCGCGTCGCCGATGCCGCCGTGCGCGAAGTGGTCCTCGACCGTGATGAAGCGGCCTCCGGTTGCCTTGGCGGCTTCGAGGAGAGCATCACGGTCGATTGGCTGAATGCTGAACAGGTCGATGACGCGAACCGCGATACCTTCTTTTGCTAGTTCGTCGTGCGCTGCGAGCGCTTCGAAAAGTGTGACGCCGCCGGTGACGATCGTTAGTTTGTCGTTGTCGGTCTGGCGGACGACTTTACACTTGCCCACCTCGAACGTTTCGCCCGCGTCGTAGATGACGGGGGTGCTCGGACGGCTGGTCCGAACGTAGACGGGACCATCCGTGGCGGCGGCGAGTTGAATGGCGCGCCAGGCGCTGGTGCCGTCGCTCGGATAGAGCACCGTGTAGTTCGGCTCGGCGCAGGTCATCGCAAGGTCTTCGAGACCCATTTGCGATGCGCCGTCTTCGCCGATTGAGACGCCGGCGTGCGTGCCGACGAGTTTGATGTTCGACGAGCTGATCGCCGCCATGCGCATGAAGTCATAGGCGCGCGTGAGGAAGCAGGCGAAGCTGGCAGCGAAGGGAATTTTGCCGCGAGCCGCCAAACCCATTGCGGCGCCGACCATGTTCTGCTCGGCGATGTAGCCCTGGAAGAATCGCTCGGGCGCGACCTTTTCGAGATCCTGCGTGAATGTCGAGTTCTTGACGTCGCCATCGAGCGCGACCACGCGCGGGTCCGACTTGGCGAGCGCGGCCAAGGCGGCACCGAAGGCTTGGCGGGTCGCTACTTTGTCACCAAGAGCATAGCCCGGACCTGGAGGGAAACCCGGTTCCGGTGAAGTCTGTCCGGTCGACGCCGGAAGGTTTGGTTGCCAGTCGATGGCCTCGCCGGAAAGCCGAGCTTCGATGGCCGCAATGAGCGCATCGGTTTCGGCGCCTTTCGGGAAAGGTTTGCCGTGCCATCCGTCCTTGTCTTCCGCGAAGTCGATACCACGGCCCTTGTAGGTTTTCGCTAACACGACGGTTGGCTGGTTGGGCGTGGCGGCTGCTTTCTCGTACGCGCCAAGCAGCGCCTCGACATCGTGTCCGTCAACGACGAGCGCCTGCCAACCGAACGCTTCCCAGCGCGCACGGTAGGTATCCATGTCGTGCTGGAGCATGGTGGGCTCGCTCTGGCCGAGCCGATTTACATCGACCGTTGCGCAGAGGTTGCCGAGCCCAATGTCGGACGCCATGGACGCGGCTTCCCAGACCGAGCCTTCGGCCGATTCGCCGTCGCCCATGAGTACGTAGATGCGATGGTCTCTGTTGTCGAGTCGCCCGGCTAGCGCCATCCCGAGGCCTGCCGAAAGGCCCTGTCCGAGTGAGCCGGTCGCCAAGTCAACGAACGGCAGTGTCGGGGGCGGATGGCCTTCCAGATCGGAGTCGATCTTGCGTAGCCGCAGCAATTCTTCCTTCGGGATAAATCCCGCTTCGGCCCAGGTCGCGTAGAGCACCGGCGCGGCATGTCCCTTCGAGAGGATGAAGAAATCGTTGTCGGGATGTGCGGGGTTCTTCGGGTCGTAACGCATGACCGAAAAGAACAGCGCCGCCATGATTTCCGCAGCCGAAGCGCAGCTTGTCGGGTGGCCGCTGCCGGCTTCCGTGGTGGAGCGAATCGAGTGGATTCGCATCAGGTTTGCCTTGTCGTTGAGGAGATTCACAAGGCTCTTCGCAGTCTCTGTGGGCATGTGTTTTACCAACTTCGGGTGGACCGTTTACCCAGTCTTCGCAAGGAAGCGCGCTGCGTGCACGATGAGGGTTGAACGACCTCGGGGACGCTTGTGTCGCGGCAGGCTATTCGGTATCGAAATCAGCCTGATTGCGACATACACATCTTACTGGTTTTGCTCGGAAGGCGCTTCCGGAGGAGCGTCGCCGGGGGGGGGACGTCGTCGGGGGTTTGATTGTCCTGGCGGACTAAGCGTAACGTCAGGAGCCCGAGAAACACGACCGCGATGAGAAGCACGATCCAAAGGAGTGTTTGTTGTATTCCCGATTCGGTTACCAATCGTGCCCCGGCGCTGTAGGACGGGTTCTGCGCGACCTGTTCGGCGGTGACATCGACGCTTTCGACAGCGAGAACGACGTTGCGAATGCGCGCGATCTCGTAGCGTGGCGCTTCCGCCTCGGGGTTGCCCAGCAGCAACGAGTACGAGCCCTCGGGAGCCGCGAAGTAGATAGCAGGAATCGGGAAGCGGCCTTCGACCCGCTGGAACTCGAGGGGCGCGTCGTCGCCGTCTTCCACGACCAGCTTCAATTCCTCGACGCGGTAGGCGCGCAGAGGAATCCGGACCGGTCGCGGATCGCCGACACGGCGGGCCATGCGGCCTTGGGCAACTGTACTTTCGCTATCACCGACGACGGCAATGACGTGGTAGCTGCGGTCAAAGAACGGGACGTCGGTTTCAAGGACGAGTTGGTCGAGCGTGACTGGCGACGTGGGTAGGCCGAGCGTGTACTCGGTCGCGCTGTCCTTCGACTCCCGCTCGACGACTTGTAGTTGGTTTACTAGGTGGTCCGCGTCTCTTTCGAGGAGATAGGCTCGCTGTTTGTCATCGGTGTCGACGATGCGGATATCCGCGAGATTGGGAAGCGCCCGCGCGAGGTCTTGTAGACCTAGCTCCAGCCGCAGCAGACCTTCGGGTGACGAGGTCGCGGTCATCGCGCGCCGGTGCGAGTAGAGGCGGGTATCGATCTTCGCGCCGGGACGCATGGCGAAGGCGAGAATCGGCGCGGGGTTGAACTCGGGATTAGGCTCGGTTTCGCCGAGACGCGCCGTGGGTAAGTTGAAGAGCTGCTCGGCAAGTTCGGCCTGCTTCCCGGAAGAGGGCAGTCGCAAGGCCTCGGCGACACGACCGAGGTCATATTGCGGACGGAATGCGCGGCTACCGCCGAAGCGTAGGGTCCCGGACGGTTGTCCGCCCTCGGCCGGACTCAACGGGAAGACCAGGGCCGGGCGCTGCACGACGGCACGGAAGGCAACATTCACCAGTTTCGGGCTGTCGCCGTTTTGAATCACGACGCGTAGTCGATCGCCCCAGGCCGGCTTGAGCGAGATCTCGAGGTCTTCCACCGTGGGTGATGCGGGCACGCGGTAGATTTCTTCGCGGGCGAGAACGGCGTCTGATCCTCCGGGGCCTTCGTCCCAGACTTCTACACGGCGTGAGAACGAGGGGGAGTCGGTGGATAGCAGAAGGGAGTCTACCGCCAAGCCGACCGGCCGCCGCAGCTCCATGACCGTTGTTCGATCGACTTCGCGGCGACTGACCATGTCCAACTCGACCACGGCGCGTTCACGTCCGGCGAACGAGCGGGAGCTTTCGAGGGAGAACGAGGGGGAGAGGTAGGAGCCGTCCTCACCTTCGATCGTGACGATCAGTCGATTTGCTTGGATTCGGCCCAACGGCAGCCGCATTTTCTCGCGACTCGGATTCGTCAGCCGGAAGACGGAGCCGTCTTCGATCAGCGATTGGGCGGCACCCGCCTGCGTGCGGCCTGAAATGTTGATGCGGCGGACAAAGTTGCGGGTGGTGGTGGACAGGATGAGATCCCACGAGGCGGTGTTAGCGTCTTCGGGGACAATGAGTTCGTATGTTTCACGGTAGGAACGAGGGCTCGTTTGGCTTCGTGACTCGTCGCGGTTGACGTCATCGATTGCAAGTTGGATCGTGCGTTGAATGACGGCTTGCGCGTCGGGAGGAATCCCGCTGTCGACAAGGAAAGCGACTTCCTGTCCGGCGGCGTCGAATACACGAAGGTCGGACAGGTCGGGTCGACATTCGGCCAGTACTTCCGTTGGAAGTTCGAGCCGCGATAGCTGGTCGGTCGTTACGTAGATTGGTGCTTGTTGGGTGAACAGGGTCTTCAGTTCGGGAGGCGCGTTCTGCTGGGCGAACGCGGCGGAAAGGCAAGCGAGAAGCAATATGAATCCGACGGCCTTCGTTGCGCGGATCCTTCTGAGGGGAAACTCGCGGAGGTAGGGGTTTCGTGGCCAAAGGGGGATGATCATCGCAGGCTTACGCCCGTGGCTCTGAGTTTCTTGCATCGGGATTTGCGAAGTTGGGCGGGGGCCGCTCCATGTCAGTCGAGGCTGGCTCATGCGTCCTCCTTGGGTGGGCGTTTGCTGAAGACGAAGCGCTGGTAGGCGAGCGAAACCAACATTAGCGAGAGTGCCAGTCCTACGAGGGACGCGACGCGGTAGAGGTCTTCCAGCTCGCCGAGGTCGTGTAGGAAGACTTTGCCGATGGTGAGGACCAGGAACGCGAGGCTGGTCCAACGTAGGCCTTCGTTGTCGCGGGTGAATCCGATGCCGAGTAGCAGCAGCGCATAGAGGGCCCAGGCGAGTGATAGCGTCAGGTCGCGCGCCGCCATGCGCTCGAACGAGATGGTTAGTTCGGGCCCGACGGAATAGAAGTCGAAGATGGTGAGGTTGATCCACGTAAAACAGATCGCTACCGCGCCCACGGCGCACAGGATTGCTCCGTAGGAGCGTTGACGGCTATACAGGATCTGTTCCCAACTGCGGGCCCGCTCAACCTCCAGGCCGCGGAGATAGCGCATGCTTCCGAGCAGGGCGGCGGCGGGAATCAAGTACGTGTACGTCAGCCAATTCACGATGGGCCAGCCGGAGCGCTCGTGGTAGTCGAGTAGTTCGGGGTTCACGACGAGGCGAACCGTCACGGCGGCGAATAGCGCTAAGCCGAAGTACTTGAGCCCGGGGTGGTTGAGGCGCGTCCACAGAACGATGACCGCGATTCCTTCCAGCGCCCAGCCGACCGTGATCCACTCTTTGTCGAGCTGCAGAGGGATCGCGACGCTCACGAACCCAAGGGAAATCGCCGCGAACCAGACGAGCGGACACAAAGTGTCGGGGTCATCGGGTGAGCCGAGTTGACGCGCCTTGAAGACGGCCCCCAGCGAGAGCGCACCCAGCAGCACAGGCAGCAAACCGATGGCGCTGTCGCCGAATTGAGCCTCGAAGAGCTCTCGCAGCGGGAGGAACCAAGCTGGGGCGGCGAGTGCGGCACCGTACCACGCCCAGCGCCGCTTGAGCAGAGTCGTTCCCGCATAGAAGGGCCAGTAGGAAAACGCAATGACCGCCACGAGTTGCAGGGCCATTGCGAGCAATGGCTCTTCGCTGCCGTTGCCTCCACCGTAGAGCCCGCCCTTGACCCACAGCAAATGGTTGAACGACAGTAACGCGACCACCGCGAAATAGAGCCCGCCGCTCGCGAGCCGCGTCGCCGAGAGTATGCTCAGGAAGCCCAGCACGATGGTCGTGACAAGGTACAGCCACTCATCAAGACCCGGGCTCAGACTCTCAAACAGCATCCGGAGGACCAGAATCGTCATTGGGAACGTGGCAGCGGCCCAGTTTGCTCTTCGGCTTAAGGGTGTTTCGTTCGAGCGTAGCGCGAGGACTTGCAGCCCGAGACCGGCGAGAACGACCAGCGCGAAGAACAAACCATCAGGCGGAAAAGATACTCTGCCATGGAGCTCGAGGCCGAACAACGAGAAGCCAACGGCCAATGCGAACGCGGCGGCCGGTTGGACGAGGCCCCATCCCGCAAGCCGGGCCTGGCGGAACGCAAGGCTCGCCAGGGCCACCCAGCCAAAAAGCCAGGGCCACAGCGGTGTTCTCGTTGCAGGGAAGGCGGTAAATGCCAGGAGGCCCAAGAAGCCGAGCGAGGTGATGAGGGCGGACATTGCTCCGCTGGCTTTCCCTGGTTTGATGGGCCGTTTGGCATCGAGCTCGAGGAAGATATGAAACGCAGTGGCTAGCGCGATGCATACTGCCGACGCTTCCCAGGCGAGTGCCGTCGTGAAGTTCGACCGCATGAGCCAGACCGTTACTACGCCAACGCAACCCGCTGCCGCTCCCATGGGAAGTTGTGGCATCCGTTCCGTTCGGCCGAGCCATGCGGAGGCGATTGAGAGCACGAACATCAGGGCCGCAACGGGATAGAGGTGGTCACCCAGGTCGGCGCGCCCGGCGAAATAGAACGCCAGCGCGAACGGGGCCCACGCCCCCGCGCCTTGCACGAGGCGCTGCATGCCGTCCTGCTCGGGAGTGCCTTCGCTTGACCTTCGGAAGCCGATTGCCAAGCTGAAGAACAAGCCAAAAAGGAGGAGGACGCCGAGGCCGATCTCTGTTCGGTCTCCCATGCGCAGCAAGACCCAGACGGCCTCGTAGAAGAACGTTCCGAACAAAGCCAGAAGCATCAGTAACGGCCAGCGCCGGACGCGAGCCAGCCAGATCAGTCCCACGTCGAGTAACAGCACGTAGCCGAATAGACCGATCGGGTTGTCACTGTCGGTGGACATGAGGATCGGCGTCGCAAAGCCGCCTATCAATCCGAGCAGTGCAACCTCGCGCGCCTTGTGACGCCATGCCAGAGCACCGCAGGCGACGGTGACGAGAATCATCAGCAGGAACCCGAGACTCGGCGGCACCAATTCGTACAACACACGCGCGGCCCACGACGAAATGTAGAGCACTACGATGCCCGAGCCCGCGAGAGCGTTCGCCATGGTCACGTACTTGCGGGTCCGTAGGCGCTCGGAGATGGCAATCGCGGCGATGCCGGTGGCGAAGCCGATGGCGACGCGCACGATCGGCGGAATCAGTTCGTGTTCGATCGCGTAGCGCAGGAACATCACGGCGGCGAGCGCGAGGACGATACCGCCGAGTACGGCAGCGCCTTTGACGCCGATCCATTCCTCCCAGTCGATGCGGCGGGAGAGCTGAGCTAGCGGCGGCGGTTCGCTGGGAAGTACGGGCGGAGCTGGAGGGACGGAAGGCTGGAAGGGCGGCGGCTGAAACGGTGGGGGCGCGGCAACAACAGGCTCGTCTATAGGTAGCTCTTCCGGAGGTAGTGAGGTGACCGTCGGTTCCAGCGTTGGTTCTTTCTCCGGCTCGGGATCGGGTGGCTTGGCGGCCACACCACCGGCTTGCAGCTTCGATACCTGCTCTTCGAGAACATCGATACGCGCAAGGAGCGCTGAGCGCGTGGCTTGTAGTTCCTGATCGAGGTACGAAACGAGCGAATGGTTGCTCTGGGCGGACAGCTTGGCTTTGCTCGCCACCACCCAGAGGGCGATGCCTAGCCCGAGCACAACAAGAAAAAGGAAGAATTCCATAGAGTTGTTTCAGCGATCGAACTTGCTCAACCCTATCACAGCAAGCTTGTGACCAAAACCATGAAATGCCCCTAGTTCTCTCTTGTTATGAAGGGGTTGCAGGGGTATGTGCTCGATCGAAACTCATCCGGGCGGCGGGGCCGGGTGAGCGCGGATTGGCTATCTCTGTACCTCTGGTGTACATGCGGGCACGGCATGCCGCTGCCCCTACGGTTCCCACGGCTTCTTAGACGTGACCGCGCGCGCCGATCTTCCAGACTTCGACGACGTTCTCACCACGCACACAGTAGGCGCGGTCGTAGAGATTCACGTTGGGGTCGCAGTGCGGCACGATCAGCCGGAACTTGTCGCCGAGCTTAACGGGGCGGCTTGGTTCGGTGATCCGGAGAATCCCGTGCTCGTCGCCTCCGAAGCCGTATTCGACACCCGTAATTCCGGTGATCTCGGGCCCGAACTTGCGGTCGGTGGCAAAGGCCTTGAGACCCGCATCGACGGTGGCCCGATCATCGTAGTTCTTGCTGATGACAGTGGCGAGGACGGTTAGTGCTGGCTGGAAATCGTTATAGATGGAGCCGGCCTTGCCGCCGATGCGGCGGTAATCAACATCCATGAAAACGTAGGAGCCGACCTGCATCTCGGTCATGCCTTTGAGACTGGAATCGATGTTGTAGGTACCGGTGCTTGTGCCGGACATGATCTCGACCGGCAGGCCGTCCTTTTTCATCTGGTTGAACGTGTCGATCGGCGGCGTCATGACGGTTTCGGAATGCTCTTTGCGCTCTGAGAAACCGTTAACGTGCGACGAACGACCGGAATAACAGTGGATGCCACGTAGGTTGAGCCGCGGGAGTTTGTCCACCAGTTTGGCTAGCTTAAGCGCCGGCTCGCCAGGTGGTATGCCGGTGCGGCGTCCGACCGGGTCGATGTCGATCATGATGTTGAGATCGACTTTGGCGGCGCCGGCGGCTTCGCTAAGTTGCTCGACGTTGAGGGGGTTATCGACGACGGCCATGGTGTCGGAGTGTTTGGCGGTCATCCGAACGAGCCGGGCAACCTTGTTCGGCCCCACGGATTCGGACGTGATGAGTATCCCGGGAACACCGGCGTCGGCCATGCGTTCGGCTTCGCTGATGGTGGCAGAGCAGAGGCCGATCGCGCCCGCTTTGAGTTGGCGGTGGGCGACATCGGGACACTTGTGGGTTTTGCCGTGCGGGCGCAGGTTGATCGAGGCGGCTTTGGCATGCGCGGCCATTTTGGCGATGTTGCCGTCAAGGCGGTCGAGGTCGATGATGAGCGAGGGTGTCGGCAGGTCGTTGAGAGTGACGCCGCTGACGCCTTTGCCTTTCATGAGCTTGGATTCAACTTCGTCCACGCTGTAACCCCAAACGGGTTTGGGGGCCAGAAAGAATGGAGCGGCGGCTCCGATGGCGGCGCTTGCGCGAAGCCAGTCTCGTCGAGTTGTTTTCATGGTTGGAAAGCCTCCGAAGGTTCCATCGTAGCTCGCTCACGGCTTCCATACAACGTCTTTCTAGCGCTTACGGGCGGGCTCGGAACGGCTGTTATAATGCCGTTTCGTCGCTCGGAACGCTCCCGGGTTGGGCGTCAAACCACCCATGGAATCCTCTGAACATATTGTGGCTGATGCCGCAACGATCGCCAAGTATGAGGTGGTGATCGGACTGGAAGTTCACGTTCAGCTCGGAACGGAAACAAAGCTGTTCAGTCGCTGTTCGACGGCCTTTGGCAATCCGCCGAACACGCAGACCGACCCCGTCGTGCTTGGCTTGCCCGGTGCGCTGCCGGTCTTGAACCGCCAGGCGGTTGTGTTGGGCACCATGGCATCGATGGCTTTGAATTGCGAGGTGCGCAACTTCTCGCGGTTCGCCCGCAAGAACTATTTCTATCCGGACTTGCCGAAGGGCTACCAGATTTCGCAGTTCGATCAACCGCTTGCCGAACACGGTTGGCTTGATGTCAACGTTGACGGCGAGACGAAGCGTATCGGCATCACGCGGCTACACCTCGAAGAGGACGCCGGCAAGACGGTTCATGACGGGTTCGCGGATTCGGACCGCTATAGCTATGTTGATCTGAATCGAGCCGGCGTGCCGCTGGCGGAGATTGTTAGTGAGCCTGATATGCGTAGTGCGGAGGAAGCAGTCGCTTACGTGACTGAACTGAAGCAGATTATGGAGTTCGTGGGCGTATCGACTTGCGACATGGAGAAGGGGCAACTCCGCTGCGACGTAAACGTGTCGGTCCGGCCCTGGGGGCAAGACGAGTTCGGGACGAAGGTCGAAGTGAAGAACATGAACTCGTTCCGCTTCATTCAGCAGGCGCTGGAGTTCGAAATCGCGCGGCAGGTTGGGGTGGTCGAGGCAGGCGGAACGATCCCGCAGCAGACACGACTCTACAACGTGGAGACCGGCGAGACGGCGGCGATGCGATCAAAGGAAGAAGCACACGACTACCGCTACTTCCCTGAGCCTGACTTGATGCCGCTGATTGTCAGCGATGAGTGGCAGGAAGAGATTCGCTCGACGATGGCTGAGCTTCCGGCGGCCAGGCGCAAGCGGTTTGTCGATCAGTACGGCTTGAGCGACTACGACGCCGAGGTACTCACTTCTACGCGAACGATGGCGGACTACTTTGAGCGAGTCGCTGAGAAGTCGGGCGACGCGAAGGTGGCCGCGAATTGGGTGCAGGGCGAACTGGCCGGAGCGCTGAACGCCGCGAGCAAGCCCATCGAAGAGTCGCGGGTTTCCGCCGAGCAGTTGGGCGAGTTGATCAGTCTGATTGGTGACGGGACTTTGTCGGGCAAGCTGGCCAAGGATGTTTTCGGCAAGATGTTTGAGAGTGGTCGCGACGCGGCTGAGATTGTCGAAGCGGAAGGACTGAAGCAGATTAGCGACCAGGGCGAGCTGCAGAAGATCATCGACGACATCCTGGCGAACAACGAGAAGCAGGTTGCAACGTACCGTGGCGGCAAGACGACGGTGCTGGGTTTCTTCGTGGGTCAGGTGATGAAAGCGACTCGGGGCCAAGCGGATCCGAAAGCGGTGAACGAGTTGCTTCGCAAAGCTCTCGGCTGAGTCGCTGTGTGTCCTGACCTGTTTGTTTACGGCACTCTGCTTAGTAGGTTCGACAATCCTTTTGTGCGCATTCTTGCGGCGGGAGCTGACTTCGTCGTCCCGGCCCGTCTACGCGGCCGGCTCTATCAGGTCACGCCGCGCTACCCCGGTCTGGTCTTGTCGGAAGCTCCGGATGATGTGGTGCTCGGCGAGGTCGTTCGGATGCATGATCCCGATGTTCTCCTGGCGATTCTGGATGACTACGAAGGATGCGCCGCCCACAGCCCGAAGCCCTTCGAGTATGAACGCTTGCTTACTTCCGCGACATTCGATGATGGACGATCGACCGAGGCCTGGACCTATGTTTATCGGCTGCCCGTTCGAGCCGAAGACCTCATCGCTTCGGACTCGTACACACTGCGTCCGTCCATGTGAAAATATGGGCACGCCGCTTGCCGGCTGAACGAGGAAGGTAAACAATGTCGAACTGGAGCCGTAGAGATCTTCTGATAGCCGGAGCCGCTGCTGGGGCGCTGGCCACGAGCAGCCCCGAAGGCGCGAGAGCGGCCGGACGGAAGAAGCCGACATTGTGTCTGTTCTCGAAGCCTCTGCCGCACCTCGGGTACTCTGACCTGGGCAAGGCGCTTCAGGAGATCGGCATTCCGGGTGTCGACTTGACGACGCGGCCCAACGGGCACGTGCTGCCGGAGAAGGTGGAGCACGATCTGCCGAAGGCGCATGCCGAGTTGAAGGCTCAGGGTGTTGAGATCTCGATGATCACGACCGGGTTACTCTCGATCCAAGACCCGGCGGCGCGGCCTACGCTCTATACGGCGGCGAAGCTGGGGGTTCCTTTCTTCAAGCTCGGATACTACCGCTACAAGAAGGATGTCTCGGATCTCGAAGAGAAGCTTGCCGAGGTGAAGATAGATGTCGAAGGGTTGGCGGGGCTAGCGCAACATGCCGGCATCCAGGGTGGTTTCCACAATCATTCGGGCGCGTATGTCGGTTCTGCAATGTGGGACCACTGGTGGCTGATGCGCGATACCGATCCGAAGTGGATGGGCTTCTATTTTGATCCCATGCACGCGACGATCGAGGGCGGATCGGGCGGGTGGAAGATCGGTTTTCAACGCTTGGCCCACAAGATCAACATGGTCGCGATGAAAGACTTCTACTGGGAAAAGAGTGGCGGTGAGTGGGAGCGCCGCGTCTGTCCGCTTGGCGAAGGGATGGTGGCGCACGCGGAGTTCTTGCGGATGCTGGCCGCTACGGACTTTGACGGACCGATCACGTTGCATGTGGAGTATGAGATCGAAGGGGCGACGGAATCCGCGCGGCGTGAGAATGTGCTGATGGCGATCGAGAAGGACTACAAGTATCTGACGAAGCTCTTCAACGAAGCTTACGCCTAGATTGGTGGAGGCCAGGAACCGCTTGTGAATACGATCAAGATCGGTGTGGCTCAGATCCCGCAGACCAGCGAGATTCAACAAAACCTCGGCGCGGCATTGGGGGCCATCAAGAAGGCAGCGGGTGAAGGAGTGGAACTGCTTTGCTTGCCGGAGACGCATCTTGCCGGCTATCGCGTTGGTGTTTCCGAGCCCGATGCGCCCTGCGATACCGCCGCGCTCGACCGAGCGCTCGATGAGGTCGCTGAAGCATGCCGGACGAATGAGATTGGTGTGATTGTCGGAACGGAAACGCCCAACGGGGTTGAGAAGCCTTTCAATAGCGTGGTGGTTTTCGATGAGCAGGGCCAGCGGATTGCCATTCATCACAAGACTCGGCTCACGCCGGGCGACGCACTGGGGTATTCGCCGGGAACCGAGCAGACCCTTTTCGAGTTCAAGGGGATTCCCATGGGAATCGTCATCTGCTTCGAGGGATTTCGCTTTCCGGAAACAACGCGGAGCCTTGCCCGCGCCGGCGCCCGGGTGGTGTTCCATCCGCAGTTCAACCACGTCCTACCGAACATGGAATGGAAGCTGCCTGTGCAAGAGGCGTTGCTGACGGCGCGGGCCGCTGAGAACACGTTGTATTTCGTGTCCGCTAACATGTGCCACGCGCGGAACAATTGCCGGTCACTGATCATCGGGCCGGATGGTCTCATCATCAAAGCCTCTGAGCTGGGGCGTGAGGAGATCATCAGTGCTGAGATCGATCCGCTGAGGGCGAACCATGCGTTCCTCAAGGATGACCCCGTGGCAATGGCGAAAGCTCTCGCGGAAGCGTAGTTTGGTTCCGCCCATCCTTCCGACGTGCCGGAACTGCCCGACATCACGGTCTACATTGAGGCGCTGGAAGAGCGGATTCTTGGACAACGACTGGAGGGCATCCGCCTTGCGACACCGTTCCTGTTGCGCACGGTCGAGCCACCCGTTAGTGCCGCTGAGGGTCGTGAGGTTAAGCGGATACGCCGGCTCGGCAAACGGATTGCGTTTGGGCTGGAAGGCGACATCTGGCTGATCCTGCACCTGATGATCGCGGGGCGCCTGCACTGGAAGCCACCGCAGGCGAAGATTCCCGGGGGCCGGCGCGGCTTGGCGGCCTTCGATTTTCCCAATGGCACTCTCGTGCTCACCGAGGCCGGTTCGAAGAAACGTGCGGGGCTCTATCTCGCCTCGAGCGGAGCGGCCCTCGCCGAGCACGACCCTGGAGGCCTGGAAGTGTTGACGGCCGACTTCGAGTCCTTCGCGGCTGCGGTCACCGCCTCCAACCACACACTCAAGCGGACGCTCACCGATCCGCGCAGCCTAAGCGGCATCGGGAACGCCTATTCCGATGAGATCCTCCACCGGGCTCGGCTATCACCGGTTTCCCTGACACAGAAGCTATCCGGCGATGAGCTTCGACGCCTGTTCGACGCTACACACGGAACGCTGCTCCACTGGATCGAGCAACTTCGCAAAGAGCGCGGCGACGGCTTTCCTGAGAAGGTGACAGCGTTTCGGCCCGGCATGGCGGTTCATGGCCGGTATGGCGAGCCGTGCGCCGATTGCGGCGAGAAGGTGCAGCGAATTCGATACGCAACGAATGAAACGAACTACTGCGCCACGTGCCAAACCGGGGGTAAGTTGCTGGCGGATCGCTCGCTTTCGCGGCTTCTCAAGAAAGACTGGCCGCGCACGATCGAACAGCTTGAATCGCTAAAGAAGGTGAAACCGTAGGCGCGGGCCACGGGCACGGTATGCCGTCCCCAACTTTTCTACTCCCACTCGATGGTTGATGGTGGTTTGTGGGAAAGGTCGTAGAGCACTGCTTCGACGCCGTTGAGCGCCATGAGCTCGCGAGACAGCTCACCCATTTTGCCCGCGGGCAATTGGGCGGTTTCGGCCGTCATGCCGTCCACGGAAGTGACCGGTCGTAGAGCGATTGTTTCGCCGCCTTTGCGGCTCAATGGCACGATCACGACGGGACACTGCCAAACGCGGCCATAGAACCCGTTGGAGCGTAAGAACTCGGTCACAATGCGGTCGGCTTCCTGTAGGATCGTGATCCGTTTTCTGGTGATGGTCGCTTTGTGGACCTTCCACTCACCCGGACGCCAGCGCTTCGGTCCCAGCGCGACTACGACCCGGTTTGTCTGCTGATGCTTGTTCGTAATAGCTGTCGCCAGCGGTAGGAGGCTGCGGAAGTCGAGTGGGCCGCCGTGCAGCACCGTCAGTTGGGCGTAGCTGCGGCTGTCACCTTGCACGCCGACGCTGCGAAGCGGCAGCAGGAAAGCACGGTAGCCGGAGTCCTTGGCCAAGCTGTCGATGGCGGTGTCGGTGACGATCTTCTCGTTCTTCTTCGCGCAGAGGCATCGGATCGCGAGGCCGGGGCCAGGAAAGGGATGCCGCCAGACTAGCTCTTGCGGAAGCCCGAGCACACGCCCGAGCGTCCTCACTTCGTCTTTGTAGAAATCAGCGAGGGGTTCGAGAATTCGGCCTTCCTCGATGAGCTTCGTAATACTCGGCACGCGGTTGTGGTGCGTCTTGATTACGACCGAGTTTAGGCTTGCGCCGGACTCGATACGGTCCGGGTAGATCGTCCCCTGGCCGAGGATCCAGTCGCTTCCCGCGAACTCTTCCTGCTCCAAGACCTGGTCTTGTACGTCGACGAACGCCTGTCCGATGATCTGCCGTTTCTTTTCGGGGTCGACGACATCCCGCAATCCGCTCATGAACTGACCGCGAGCCGCGACGACCTCGACCCGCCCGTATCCGAGATGATCGAAAGCGCCTTGGATCTCACGCGTCTCATCGAGCCGCATGAAGCCGGTGTCGACGTAGACGCCGTGGACGCGGTCCGCGCCCAGCGCCTTGACGGTCAGTGCGTAAGCGACCGTGGAATCGACGCCACCGCTGAGGAAGAACAGAACGCGCCGATCCTTTGTGACTTTCCGGATTTCCTCGAAGATCTTGACGACGCTGTCTTCGGGATGCCAATCCATCCGGCAGCGACAGACGTTGAAGAGAAAGTTCCGCAGAATCTCAGAGCCGTAGGCGGTGTGGACGACTTCAGGGTGGAACTGCAATCCGAAGTAGTTGCGCTTGAGGTCCCCCATGGCAGCGACCGTGCACTGCCGGGTGTCCCCGAGCGTCTCGAACCCTGGAGGGAGCTTGACGACGTGGTCGCCGTGACTCATCCAGACTCGCTGGCGCGACGGCAATTCGGCGAAGAGAGGAATTTCATGCCGTACACGCAGGTCCGCGCGTCCGTACTCGTTACCGTTGCCCTTTTCGACCTCGCCCTCAAGGTGCTTCGCCATGAGCTGATGCCCGTAGCAGATGCCGAGCATGGGAAGGTCGACCTGAAACAGGCTTGGTTTCGGGCGCGGGCTGCTCTTGTCAAAGACACTCGCCGGGCCGCCGGAGATAATGATGCCCTTATACTTGGCGAGCCTTTTGCCAGTCGTGCCGAGGGGTAGAATCTCGGCGTAAACGCCCAGTTCGCGCACTTTTCGTGCGATCAGGTGGCAGTATTGGCCACCCGAGTCCAAAACAGCGATTTTTTCCATACGGAGGAGGGTATCTATCAGAGAACAAAGGTCTTCGGGGTGAGGACCCGCTTCCTGAATCCGACTAGTATATCATTGGATACGTGATTGACCCCGAAGCGATTGTAAAACTGCGCCGTATCGTCGGTCCGAAGGGTCTGCTTGAGCGGCCTCAGGAGCTGATGCTCTATGAATACGACGGCAGCATCGAGAAGGGCCGTCCGGAGTGTGTCGTTTTCCCCACATCCACCGAAGATGTGGTGGGCATCGTCAAGGTCGCGGACGAGTATAAGCTGCCGCTTGTTGGGCGTGGCGCCGGCACTGGGTTAAGCGGCGGCACCATCGCGACCGAGGGCGGCATCATGATCGCCTTCGCGCGGATGAACAAGATTCTTGAGATCGATCTTGAGAACGAGTGCGCGGTCGTACAGCCGGGCGTCGTGAATATCGACATCACTCTCGCCGTTCAAGGCGACGGCTACTATTATGCGCCGGATCCTTCGAGCCAGCGCGCCTGCACGATCGGCGGCAACGTGGCGGAGAATTCCGGCGGGCCGCACACGCTGATTTATGGCGTGACGACGAATCACACCCTCGGCGTGGAAGCGGTGCTGCCGGACGGTACGGTGATCCAAACAGGCGGTAAGGAAGCTGACCCGACGGGCTACGATCTGACTGGGCTGATCACCGGCTCGGAGGGCACGATGGCCCTGATCACTAAGATCATCGTGCGGTTGATGCGTGCGCCCGAGAAGATCAAGACACTGCTGGCCATTTACGACGAACCCGAAGATGCCGCCGCGACGGTGGGCGCGATGACGGCTCAGGCGATTATCCCGGCCGCGGTTGAAATGCTCGATGGGGTGATGTTACGCATGGTTGAGGAAGCAACACACGCGGGCTATCCGATGGATGCCAACGCCGTGCTGTTGATCGAACTCGAAGGTCCCGCCGAGGCGGTGGACGAGCAGGCCGAGCAGATCATTGCGGTTTGCAAGGAGTGCCGCGCACGCGAAGTCAGAGTCGCCAAGTCCGAGGAAGAGCGGGCGCTACTGTGGAAAGGCCGCAAGAACGCCTTCGGGGCCGTGGGACGCGTGAGCCCGACCTACTACGTTCAGGATGGGGTTGTACCGCGCACGCGGGTGGCCGACACTTTGCACTTCATCTACGAGGTATCGGAAAAGTACGGTCTCACGATCAGTAATATCTTTCACGCCGGCGACGGCAATATGCACCCGATCATCTTGTTTGATCCGCGCAAGCCCGAAGAACTTGAAAAGACCAAGAAGGCCGGCGCGGAGATTCTCCAATATTGTGTCGACGCGGGTGGTGCGATCACCGGGGAGCATGGCGTCGGCATGGAGAAGAACGACTTGATGCCGATGGCGTTCAGCCAGGACAGCCTCGACATGATGGAGACGCTGATCAAGGTCTTCGATCCGGATCGTCGCCTGAACCCCGGGAAGCTGCTTCCCACCGGCAAGGGCTGCCTCGAAGTCCGACCGATGGCGAGTGGTGGCGCCCGCGAGATGGTGTGGTAACTTCCACGCTAAGTGAGCACTCGCACCCGCTATTGGCTGCTGCAGATTCCCGGCTGGGTTCTGCTAATCCTGGTCCTTGGATTCGCCCATGAATGGTTCGACCTGCCGGTGTGGGTTAGCGGGCTCATCGTTGTGCTTTGGGTGGTTAAGGACGCCATCCTCTATCCGATTCTTAAGTCGGGCTACGAAACGACAACGACGACGCCACTTGAACGCCTCGTCGGCTTGGTAGGCATCGCCAAACAGGATCTCGACCCGGAGGGATATGTACTCGTCAACGGCGAGTTATGGGGTGCGATCGCCGACCCGTTGGACAAGCCTATTCCCAAAGGCGCCGACGTCAGGGTTAGCGCCGCGAACGGGATGCGTGTTACCGTTTCCGAGGTCGCGGATCATCGGGATCAGAGGTAGAACAGGCTCAGACGCGGCAGTCCACTCGTTTCGAGACACTTGCGGTCGAGGTACTGCTTTTCGAACATGGCTAGTTGCTCGGCGGTCATCTTGCCGCGATAGGGCGCGAGCTGCCGGGTCATCTCTAGCCGCGCTTCGACCAATTGATCGTCACTCGCTTGTTGTCGGGCGGCAGCCGTTAGGCGCTCTTCGAGTACGGTAAGCCGTTGCTCGACGGCTTCGAGATCTCCCAGTTCATCTCGGTCCGCCGTCTCTGCCAACGATAGCAGCGACTCCGCCGTTTCCGCGTACATTTTTTGAGCAGGCCCAGAGACGGTTTTCCCCTGGATCGCTTCGGCGTTGCGCCGGAAATAGGAGGCCAACTCCGTCGGGTCGAACTCCGGTTGGGGACGGCCACCGGCTGCATCAGCCCGCGGCTCATCCATTTCGCGGGCGGCGGCGAGCACTTCTTGGGCGCAGTAGGCGATGGAGTTCACCATGCGCGTCTTACGTTTGCGGGCATGCCATTTCTCGAAGGCGCGTTCGATCCCCTTGTGAACGGCGTCGAGCGGTATGCCCGACTCCTTCCAGGTCTCGATCATTGTCCAGTCGAGCGGGGAGAGGAGGAAGAACCCTGAACCGCGAGCCTGCTGGAAATGCTCCTCGATCTCAGTGAAGTAGTTGAAGTAGTTCACGTATTCCTTATTGAGTCTTATTCATAGTACTTCTGGTGTTGAGGTGGCGGATTCTGTGGGTACCCCGACACTCTGCCTCTGGATGGCCAGCACATCGGAGATGAGGTGTACACAGGTGTGACACGGCTACCTCACCGTCGCGTATTTGCGGACGAGAAGGTTCCACGAGCGGTGAAAAGGACCTGTCTTAGAAATATCACTACCACCAGCAGTCAGTCAGGCCACCAGCGCGGGGCGGGCGGTTCGGGAAGTGGAACCCGAGACCTCTCAGGCTGTTGGAGGGACTCCGGCGAGATCGTTGGATGGAACGGTTGTTCGCAACAGGTATCACGCGTCGCACGATGATCGAGCCCTCACATGATGAATCAACCCTTGCCGACAAGGGGGGATCTAGCTAGCGGCGCTTCGTAGTCTTCGAGGCCGTTGAAGCAAGAGAGCCTCCACTTGTCCCGGACTGCCTAGCTCACAACCAAGCGCGCCTGGGGTTAGACCTAAGCCCTGTTATTGGAATAAGTTAGACGGAGAGCCCGCGACTTTCTCATGTGATCCCGATATTCCTGCCACCCGTGGTGGAAATGCTTCGCTCGCTTACGGTTCACACAATGCGTCATTCGCAATCATGGTCAGTTGGCCGCCAGAGAAGTTTCGGGTGACGTCGTTGGCAGGACGACTCGCAGCTTGTGAAAGCTCGTAATAAGGACGCCGAGCGACGCCAGCCCCAGCGCGACCCACTGCGCAAGAATCGGCTGCTCGCTCAGTAAGGCGAACCCAAACACGACCCCCATCACCGGCGACAAGATCGAGTAAGAACCGACCTGCACGGCCTGGACGCGATCCAAGGCATAGTACCAGGCAACCTGCGCCATCACGACGGCGACCAGCGCATACACGGCGACAACGAACCATAGCCGAGGATGCACCGCGTCCGCGAAGTGCACCCAGCCATAAGAGGCCACCGCGATGAAAAAGAATATGACCGCCGACAACACGTTACGCACAACCATGTAGGCAGGAGTACTCGCGACCTTCACCGCGAAACGCCCCACGATCACGGTCGCGCAGTAGAACACGCCACTAAGCAGGGTGAGCCAGTCGCCGGGCGCCAAGCGAAGGTCGCCTTGCGCGAGTACGACGAGGAGGATCGAGGCGAACATGAAGCCGTTTCCGATCCACTCCCATCTCGAAAGACGCTCCCGGAAGACGAGAGACCCAACCACTGCGAAGAGCACCGGACCCATTCGCCCGAGAAGCACGACGTTCGCTACGGACGTGGTGTCGAGCGCCGTGAACATGAGCGCGGGGATCCCCACGGAGAGACCCGCAGCGGTCACTAGAATAGCCCAGGCCTTCTTGGGCAGCTGTCGGAGCTCCCGAAAGAGAGTCGGCGGGCCGTACCAGAGAGCCACGACCAAGGCAGCGCAAACGTTTCCAATGAAGAGCACGTTGCAAAAAGAAATCGCGTTCGCGCCCTCGAAACCGAGCGATTTGCCGTGAATGTTCAGCCACTTGGCCAGTGGCGCGGCGAGTGCGAAGAGCGTAAGGGAAAAGGCGAGAGACAGCAGCGCGAAGTTGGGGCTCCGCTGCATCGTCGGTTTTGTGTCCTGCTGTTGCATGGCTCGTTTGCGGATCTACGTGTTTCTAGTCACTTTTTCCGAGTGCGCCGAGCGCACACGACGTACCGAGTCGACTTGCAAGTCTGACTCAAATCCGAGATCTCCTCACACGACACTGCGTCGAACACCTGAACGTCATCTCCGAAAGTCTGGCGAAAGACTTCCGCGGCGCGACGGGGCGAGATCACGAAGCGCCGATGGACACCTTCGTGCGTGATTCTCAACCCGTCGATTCGACTGACGTTGATAATCTCACTCTCCTGGTACGTGTAGCTGCCCTTCTCGACCAGTGTTGGAGAACGCAGCGAGACCACAAGACCGTTCTCCGAGAATACGACGTTGGGGTACCACCGAATGTGGTCCTGCGAAATGAATTCGCCGACGCAGAGCCCTCCTGGTTTGGTGACGACGTACAGATTCTCGACCGCTGTTTCGAGATCCTCGTGCGGCAGGTACTGGAGACTGTTGGAGAAAGAGACGTCTACCGGATCAAAGCCAGTGCCGACCTCGAGGAGACCTCCGTGACGGACCTGAGTCCTTGTCCGCGCGACTGCGAGCATGGCTGGGGACGGGTCGACGCCAAGGACCTTCTCCGGATCCATCTCGAATCTCCGAAGGAGCTGCTCCTCGAGCCACCCGGTGCCGCAGCCTACGTCCAGGAACGAGGCGGCGGACGGATCGACCCCGTAACGCTCGAACACTTGCTTGAGGTAGCGCGGGATGTAAGAGTTTGTCGTGCCGATGACGTGATCGTAGTACGACGCGTATGTCCGCCACACGTCGGAATCTTGGCCCGAACGCTCCACAAGGCGGTCGACCTCATCCTGGAGGGCGGCCGCCTCGGTGAGCAAACCGCGAAGCCAGTGCCAATATCGAGAGTCAGTTACGTGTCCATTCTCATCGATGATCGCACGCAGGTCTGACGCGAGCAGGTCCCAGCGCGCCGGGTCGGAGAGTTGATCGAGCAGCTCGGCGGTCTCAAGACCGGCGCGCCGGTTTCGGCGGATCCGCTGCAGTAGATCGAAGAGCCAGGTGTAGGTATCCGGTACGACGCACGGCTCGCGACTCCTGATTTCAGAATCGGGAAGCGAGTAGAAAACGCCACCGTCGGTACGAAGCACCTCGCTGCGGGTCAGATCGAAAACTCGAGCGTCTGCAGTGATTGCCGCTTGCCGCTCGCAATTGCCGTAGACGTGAAGCGACATGAAGCGATCGTTGCCCGGATTCCCCATTTGATGAACGAGTCGATGCCCCACCGCAAGAACCTGGCCTGGCGACAGCTTGCTACGGCTCAGGGTCACGAGCCGCTCCTCATTGACGGCGAAGATCCCGTGCTCGGCGGCTCCGAAAACCTGCACTGCACCCCAGACTGTGTGTCCGTGGTCATGGATCGCGGAGTAATCACCCCGCTCCCAGGACATCGCCATGATCTCGAAGCGACCACCGTCGCAAATCATATTTCGGCCGTAGCTATCTTTGGGGGAGTGGTCGTAGTCGGCCCAGGGCAACAGATCGTCTTGCGTAACGTTCGCGTCCAGAAGTGCGGACTTGATCCCCACGGGCGTGAGGTCCGAAGCGCGTTCGATAGATGCGACAAGACGTTGAATCGAGTCAGGTAGATAATCGCTACTCATTCAGGCTCTTCCTCTCTAACTTGGTGATTGACGGTTGCGTCCGCAGCCGCCAAGGTGATCGGGCGAGGGACGCAGTCTATTTTCACAAACGCCGGTACGTCTCGGGGTCCGTCTTGATAACGAAGGCATCGCCCAGGCGTACGACTTTGCCCGTGATCTCAAGAGGCTCTGCGACGAGATGGAGGACACGCTGGTTCACGGCGGAGCCGTCGGTCGCGACAATCAGGAACGCCACTTCGTTGCCGGCGGGATCACGCGAAATGAAAATTGGGGGTACTCCGCCGGAGATGCAGCGCGCAGCGCATCCGCGGTGCACCTTCGAGTTACCCGGACGCATGGTGCCGAAGTAGCACTTGCTGTCCACGATCTCGCCTCGCAGAGTCATCGTACCCAGAGACTCACCCCCCCCGGGCTCGACCGGTAGGCCACTCTCCGTCGCGGGGATCTCCTCGGCCGATACGGTAGCGATCAGTGTCTGCGCTCCGCGGAACACGAGCCAGCCGCGAACGCGTGTAGGCTTGCCGTCCAGGCCGCTCACGTCGATAATTGGCCCCGTCTTGCCCTGACCGACGAGGACGTAACGAGATGATCGGCGGTCACTCCCCGTTCCAGGCCGCGCCACGACGAGGTGAGGCGCCGGTGACGCCTGGAGAATCCCGACAAAGTTACGCTGCGTGGGCCACTCACTGAGCGCCACAGGATAGGCGTCGTGCAGGACAGGGACCACGACTGCGAGCGCGGCGACGCCGAGGAGAAGTAGGAGCACCGCGTTGCGGACAAAGGGCGCAAGCTCGCGCGGCATCCGCGGGTGATAGCCGACGTAGAACGCGTCTGGGTTCTTCACGATTCCTCCCCGTCATTCGAGTTGGCACCCGAGTTAACCCTAGCCGGGTTGACCGGTGTACCGGCCGCGTGGGGTCGCGGATCGACGAAAACTCTGCCGTTGCGCATGACGACGTCAAAGGTAGGAATCTTCTCCGTGAACGGCGGCGGGGATGCGCCGCACTCTGGACGGTACTGGTATCCGTGCCACGGACAGGTGACGAGGCCATCGACCACCTGCCCTTCTCCGAGCGGTCCGTTCTGGTGCTGACAGACGTTCGAAAGGGCGGAGATTTTTCCGTCGTAACGAAAGACAGCGATGCGCTCGCCGGCAGCGCAGATGATCTTGGCTCGGTTCTCGGGAATGTCCTCGATGGCACAGACCTCTACAAGGCGGTCGTCGTTTGCCGACACGACCCGATCTCTTTGGCGCTCGCTCCAGCCCGCTGCAAGGTGCGTCCCGACGATCCAGACGACACCAGAGATCGTAGCCACCGCGTAGCCCGAGCCGCTCGTTGACTGCAGCGCGCCGAGCACTACATGCCCCACCAGTAGCGCGTAGGCCAAGTAAACCCACATGTGAAGTGCCTTCCACACCGGAGCCGTCAAGTTGGCGAGCCAGAAGTCGTGACTGGTAGCAGCCATGAAGATGAGAATCAGGAGTGCCCCGACTCCGAGCAGCTCAAACGGAAAATCGATGAACGACCCAAAGTCGGTGTTGCTGGCGAAGAGGCTGACGATCGGTTCGGCGTCGCCCCATTGGTGATACCAATTGAGCACGAGGCGCCCGTGGTACGTGGCCAGAATCGCCATCGTCACGCCCATGTGGCGGCGATTGTAGAGGAACGGTAGGAACCTGGGGTTCAGCCGGCACAGTGGCCCGATGGAGAGGATAACGTGAAGCAAGATGAAGGCTGCGGATCCGTACGCACGGATGCTGACGTTCATTGCGTCCGCGTTCTGATCCATGAGCGGGGCGAGCCATTGGTAACCCACGATGTAGATGCCCACACCCACTAGGAGAAGCAGATCGTAAATGATCTTCTGTCGATTCCACTGAACCATGCGGTAGGAAACGGACATGCACTACCTCGTATCGTCAGACGGAGACAGGGCCGAGCGCAGCGAAAAACGCGCGACGACCTCCTTGTGACCGAGGCTGTAGATGACGATTTCACCGGCACCCTGATCGGTGTCCTCGGGCAGTGAGAGACGACGTGGAGACGTTGCCGCGAGGCTGCCAACGAGCACGGTGCCTTCGGTAGGAAGCTCTCCAGACGCGCTAGGCGCGGCGGACTCGGGTATCCAATAAACCAAGAGATCGGGTTTCAGGATCGGCGCAACGGGACGAATCGTAAGAGACCTACCGTTCGCGTCCCGACCTTTCGAGACGAGGAAGGTGCCGTCGGCGACAAGAGCCCAGCTTCCGTCGGGGGCGCTGCTGAATCCCGATTGCGCTTCGAGGGCTTCGGGGGCTTCGTGGGGCGGGGGCAGTTCCGGACGAAACGCGAGCCCAGCAGTCAACACGGCCGCAAGGGCGATCGCCAGGACCAGGAAGGCCACACGGTGTGCTTGTCGACGGGAACGGATCACGCAACACCTACTTTGTCGTTCGACTCCGCCGCGGCGCCTCTCGCCAGCCTGCGGTGAGCGTTGCACTCAACGGGTGCCTGCTGGTTTCGCAGGAGACGCCAGAGAAAGAGAGGCCACATCAGCGTTAGCCCAGGAATGACGATGATGCGGAACCCCCAGGTGTTACCGCGAGCCGCCGGATCGAGCCTCGCGAGAAAAAAAAGCGCTACCGGCACCGCGAACACGATCCCCAGTATCAGGTACCCCTGGACTATCCAAACGAGGGTTCGAACCACCTCTGCTGTGTTCAATCCGGTTCCTCTCTGTTGGCTAGTTTCCCGCGTAAAGGACAATCGCGCCGTCCGATTGCACCTCTCAGCGGACAGATGTCGGTAAGAACGGTGGTCTCAATGGGTCGATGCAACACTTCACCGAAAGGAGAAGTGGATGCGAAGGGACCAGGAGAAGAAGAGGCGGCGAGGCTACACGGCAGCAGAGCTGGCCGAGGTATTTGATCGCTGGGGACGGGGAGAGTCTTCGGGTGGAATCGCTCGGGCGTTGAACCGAGGGTCGAATGTGTACATGCTGCTGGCGCGCTACGGCGGCATCCGCCCGCGAACGAGATGCCGCTCAGCCCGGGTGCTGACTGGGGTCGAGCGGGAGGAGATATCTCGGGGGATTGCCTCAGGGCAGTCGCTGCGATTGATCGCCCGCGTACTGAACCGCTCGCCATCGACACTGAGCCGCGAGGTCCGACGCAACGGCGGGCGGACACGCTATCGGGCCGCAGAGGCGGACAAACAAGCCTGGAAGAGGGCACGGCGTCGGAAACGATGCCGCCTGGTGTGCCGTTCCCGACTGCGTCAGCTCGTGGAAGGAAAGCTGCGAGAGGCCTGGGCGCCACAACAGATCACGGGCTGGCTGAAGCGGACGTATCCTGGAGATGAGTTCTACCGGGTGTCGCACGAGACGATCTATCGCAGCCTGTTCATCCAGGCCCGCGGGGCTTTCAAGAAGGAACTGACGCGGTATCTGCGCTCGAAGCGCACGATCCGCCGCTCACGGCATGCGACTCGCAAAGGCCGCGGCGGCGGGCAGATCCAGAACTTGATCTCGATCCGCGAGCGTCCGGCTAGCATCGAAGACCGCGCCGTTCCGGGTCACTGGGAAGGGGATCTATTGGCAGGCTCGAACAACAGTCACATTGTCACGCTGGTCGAGCGGCACTCGCGTTACGTGATGCTGGCCAAGGTCACCGGTAAGGACACCGAAACCGTCGTTACAGCGCTGATAGAGCACGCCCGGCAGCTGCCGGGCGAACTCTATCGATCGCTGACCTGGGACCGCGGCCTGGAGATGGCGGATCACAAGCGGTTCACGCTGGCAACTGACATCGCTGTCTACTTCTGTGATCCCAAGAGTCCCTGGCAGCGTGGATCGAACGAGAATACCAATGGGTTGTTGCGGCAGTACTTCCCCAAGAAAACTGATTTGTCCGTACACTCACAACAGCATCTGGACGCGGTTGCCCGCCAGCTCAACGGACGGCCACGTCAGACGCTAGAGTTTGAAACTCCAGCAGAACGCTTTAGCGTTTGTGTTGCATCGACCGGTTGAGCTCGCAGTTGTTATCACCAGGTATCCGCAATATGCGTACGTCTGGCCCTGGGAAGGCGCAAGAACAGAAAGTGGGAACTGTAGTGCAATCGGCCAAGAAGTTCTGCTTGTTGCTTTTACTGCTCGGGCTGAACCTCACCCTGGCCGTTGCACAACAGACAACGTTGCGCCAGCCGGATGTGGTTTTTTTACCCACCCCGCAGAGCATCGTTAAGCAGATGTTGGAGCTAGTGTAGTGTCTCACAAATAACTTTACATATGGAGTGGACTGCCATAACCTTGTCACATGGGTCTGGCGGCGGAAGCTTTGGCGATCACATCTCGTGAGAGAATCGAGTTGGAGAG
>Ga0114996_10001448_pt1 | contig 32016 bp, 23 predicted proteins | sample ArcticOcean_MG_C_4_FD_87039 | JGI IMG/M metagenome (GOLD analysis project Ga0114996, IMG submission 87039) | Marine microbial communities from western Arctic Ocean - ArcticOcean_MG_CB4_134 | ecosystem: Environmental > Aquatic > Marine > Oceanic | place: Arctic Ocean: Canada Basin | collected... | reverse complement strand
GTGCAGGTATCGGTCGTGGTGCAGGCGTCGCCGTCGTCACAAGAGGCCGTGTTGTCGGCGTTGACGCAGCCCGAGGCCGAGTCACAGCTGTCGTCGGTGCAGCCGTTGACATCGTCACAGTCCGGAGCCACTCCGCCCAGGCAGGCACCCCCGGTGCAAGTATCGCTGGTGGTGCAGGCGTTGGCATCATCGCAGGAAGCCGTGTTGTCGGCGTTGACGCAGCCTGAGGCCGAGTCACAGCTGTCGTCGGTGCAGCCGTTGACATCGTCACAGTCCGGAGCCGTGCCGCCCAGGCAGGCACCTGCCGTGCAGGTATCGTTGGTGGTGCAGGCGTCGCCGTCCTCGCAGATGGTCGTGTTGTCGGCGTTGACGCAGCCTGAGGCCGAGTCACAGCTGTCGTTGGTGCAGCCGTTGGTGTCGTCACAGTCGGGAGCCGTGCCGCCCAGGCAGGCACCCGCCGTGCAGGTATCGGTCGTGGTGCAGGCGTCGCCGTCGTCACAAGAGGCCGTGTTGTCGGCGTTGACGCAGCCCGAGGCCGAGTCACAACTGTCGTCGGTACAGCCATTGGCATCATCGCAGTTGCCGTCGTTGACAGCATTGACAATGACGTCGGCAGCCTCGTCGCAAAAATCATCGGTGCAGGTTACGCCATCGTCGGCCAACGGATCGGCGTTGTCCACGCAGCCGAGAATGGTGTCGCAACTCTCTACACCCGTGCAGTAGAGTCCGTCATCGCACTCCGGGGCCACCCCGCCCACGCAAGCGCCGGCCGAGCAGGTGTCCGCCGTGGTGCAGGCGTTGGCATCATCGCAGGAAGCCGTGTTGTCAGTGTTCGCGCAGCCTGTCGCCGAGTCACAGCTGTCGTCGGTGCAGCCGTTGGTGTCGTCACAATTGGGAGCCGTGCCACCCACGCAGGCGCTGGCGGCGCAGGTATCCGCGGTCGTGCACGCGTCCCCGTCGTCGCATGCCGCAATGTTGGGCGCGTTCACACAGCCGGTAAGCGAATTACAGAAATCGTCGGTGCAGACGTTGGCATCACCGCACTCCAGGCGCGGTCCGCCAACGCAGGCCCCGGCCATGCAGGTATCAGTAATCGTGCAGGCGTCGCTGTCATCGCAGGAAACCGAGTTGTCTACATTGGCACAACCCGTGGCTGCGTCGCAGCTGTCGGTCGTGCAGAGGTTGCCGTCTTCGCAATCAGACAGCGAGGTGTCCACGCCGGCACAGGATCCCGCGGCGCACACGTCGCCTGTCGTGCAGGCGTTGCCATCGTTGCAGACCACCTCGTTGTTGGCCAATACGCAACCCGTAGCCGCGTCGCAGCTGTTGTCGGTGCAGCCATTGCCGTCGTCGCAGAAAGCATCGTCGGTGCTATTTACCAGCGAGTCGGTGTCCTCGTCGCAGCTATCCACAGTGCAGGCCAAGCCATCGTCGGGGTCCGGGTCGGCGTTATCCTCGCAATCGGCCACGGCGTCGCAGGTCTCAACGCCCGTGCAGTACAGCCCATCATCGCAGTTGCCGTCGTTGACCGCGTTTATAATCAGGTCGTTGATCTCGTCGCAGCTGTCATCAGTGCAAGGCACATCGTCGTTGGCCACCGGGTCAGCGTTGTCCTGGCAGTCGAGCGTGGCGTCGCAGGTCTCAACTCCGGTGCAGAACTGCCCGTCGTCGCAGAAAACATCGTCGGTGGTATTTACCAGCGAGTCGGTGGCCTCATCGCAGCTATCCACCGTGCAGGCCACGCCGTCGTTGGGATCGGGATCGCCGTTATCCTGGCAGTCCATCGTGGCGTGGCAGGTCTCAACGCCCGTGCAGAACTGGCCGTCGTCGCAGAAAGCGTCGTTCACGGCGTTGACAATGACATCGGCAGCCTCGTCGCAGCTATCAACCGTGCAGGCCACGCTATCGTCGGCAACCGGATCCGCGTTGTCCACGCAGCCCTCGGAGGCATCGCAGGTTTCCACTCCGGTGCAGAACTCGCCATCGTCGCAGAAAGCGTCGTCGACCGCGTTGACAATCACGCCGTTGATCTCGTCGCAGCTATCCGCCGTGCAGGCCACGCCGTCGTTGGGATCGGGATCGGCGTTATCCTCGCAGCCGAGAATCGTGTCACAGCTCTCGACACCGGTGCAGAACTGGCCGTCGTCGCATGGCAGCGGCGGACCGCCCACGCAGGCTCCCGCCGCGCAGGTGTCTGCCGTGGTGCAAGCATCAGAATCGTCACAGGCCAGCGTGTTGTTGCTGTTAGTGCAGGCGTGGGCGACGGTATCGCAGGCGTCGTCGGTACAGCCGTTGAGATCATCGCAGAGCGCTGCGACCGGGAAATTGCTGCTGTCGGCCACGCAGCCCTCATCGAGAAGGACCGCGGTCACACCCTGGGCGTTGTTAACCGAGGCATCGCCGTCGAGCCGAAAGGCGGCCAGGCGCACGCCCCTACTGCTGATAACGAGCCTGGAGGGCGAAAGCGGGGCTACCTCGTCGAAACGAATCGACCACAGCACCCAGACCAGGTCCTGGGACACTCCAAGCGGATCCCCGCTGACTGGGTCGAGGTTCTCCTGGGCTACTATCTGGACGTTGTTGGCGTCAAATAAGATGATCCCCGTGGGGGTGAAAAAAGTAGCCTCGAAGCCGTCAAGCCCGACCTCGTCGCCAGCGCAGATCAGCGGCGGCGAGCAGGAAGGGTCCTCGCCCAGGCCGGCGCCAAGTAACGGAGCACCGCCGCCATCGGTCAGGCCCTGGCCTGCGGCATCGGTGAGCTGGTCACCAAAGGATCCGTGCACGTTGGTAAAAAGATTGCGCGGCACGTTGGCCATGACGATATCAAAACGCGGCAGGGACGCGTTGCCCACGTTCTCGAACAAGATCGGCAGGGCGGCAACATCGGTGGCGTCGCCAAGATATTTCTCTACCGGTCCCAATACCGGGTCGAGACAGGGAGCTACGCACTGAAGCGATGGCGTGACCTGCTCGCAGCCCACCGCCACTACTTCACCGGGCACGCACTGGCCCCCGAGGCAGGTATCACCAACCGTGCAGAGATCGCCATCGTTGCAGGCGCCGGGGACCGGTAAGTGCGTGCACTGTCCAGAGGCCGGGCTGCAGTTGTCGAAGGTGCAAGGGTTACCGTCGCTGCATTCAAAAGCACAGGTAGTGGAGCAGCAATCGCCGTTGGCGGCGTTGCCATCATCGCACTGTTCGCCCGGGTCGAGGCTGCCGTTTCCGCAGTTGGCCGAAACCGGAAGACCGGGTACCAGCGATGCCGTCAGCGTCCCGTCAAGCGGGTTGGCAATAGTAACGTCGAGGGCGTTGTTAACGGCCGAGTCTCCCACGAGGTCGAACTCGGCGAGTACCGTGCCGCCCTGTCGCACGACCAGGTGAGAAGGTGAAAGGGGAGCGACGTCGCCGAAGCGAATAGACCACAGCACCCAGACCCTGTCCTGCCGGGCGCCGGTCAGGACTACACCGTCGGCGTCGAATACTTCCTGGGCCACGATCTGCACGTTGTTGCGGTCAAAGACGATATCGCCGGAAGCGGTTGTGAACGTGGCGTTGAAACCGTCAACGCCGACCTCGTCACCCGGGCATATTGATCCCGTTCCGCAACCGGGGAATTCACCCAACCCTGCACCATCCTGGCCGGTGGGGTTGCCGGCGGCGTCGGTCAAGGCGTCACCGAACTGGCCGAAAGTATTGGTGAACAGGGAGCGGGAGACGTCGGTAATGACTATATCGATGCGGGGCACAGCCGGTGTGCTGACGTTCTCGGCCACGACGGTGAGGCCGACCAGGTCGCCAGCATTGCCCAGGTAGGCTTCTATGGCACCAGCCACGGGGTCACCGCAGGGGGCTGTACACTGGGCCCCCGACGTGGCCGGTAAAACCATAGAAGCAAGAAAAATTAAAAACCCCGCGGCGCAGGTTGCCCTGCATCGCGCTGCGGTAGTAGCGCGGTGATGCATCTGTTTACCCTCGTATTCGACCCTTAACGGGGTCTCCCGTTGACCACGACACGGACAACGCGGGGCTGTCAACAGGCCTACCCCCCCCGGTCGGGAGAATACTTCGGGCCGTCAAAGGCAGCCCGCACGGGGCGCGAAGCACCTGCCCCCACTCCCTCGCACAGCTTTGTCGAGTGCCGTGCTACCTGCCTTGCACCCACGCGCGAAGACCCTGCACAGCTGGGGGTTAACGCTCGGAAATTCAGCGCGCGGGAGTAATGAGAAAGGACTGTCGGCCGAGCAGCTCTATGCCCGCCTCGACCCTGTCGCCCACTGCGAGGTAGTCGAGTTCATCGCGGTGGCGGAGCATTGAAGCCAACGCAGCGCGGCGAACCGGCCAGGTCCACGTGGCCAAGGCCCCGAACAGGTACCCCACGCGACGGGCCAGGCCCGGAGCCTGGAACGCAACGCCGGCCGGCGTGCCGGTGAGCACCACGCTGCCCGCGGGCAGCACGTAGGTGTTCCAGCCCTGCCTGCGCGCCGGAACCGCCAATTGAAACTTACGTCGCTCGCCACCAAGCGTAGCCGGGGCTATCGCAAGGTGCCCATCCCGGGCTACCCGCCTCGACAGGGCACGCAGTATGGCCGCCGGTGGATTTTTCATCAGACCGGTGTCGGACGACTGCGCGCAACGGACACCGCCCTCCTCGTTGACCTGGGTAAACATGTGCAGGCCGCGCGGTTCCCCGTTGCCGGGCCACAGTGGCAACTCGGCTCCGTGCACCATCCACGGCCCCGCCACGAAGAAGCCCGGTCCGGCCTTGGCGTCGCCCGCCCCCCGGGGCCCGAGCAGCACGAGCGGAGCACGATCGGTCATGTCGCTGGCTGTGAACCAGGCCAGTTGTTTCTCGAGCAGTCCCGCGGCGGGAATTTTTCCCAGGTCAAGCTCCTCGAGTAACACGAAACCCAGTTCGACCTCGTAGTCCAGCAACGCGTCGCGTCCCGGGTGTGCGAGGTCAGAGTAAGCCGAGGTCGCTACGACCGGCTTGGCAAAAAGGAACATCTCGCCACCACCCGCTTCTTGCGCGTGCGCGGCATAATTGAAGCCGGCGCCCAGCACCACGACGCGCTCGTGGAGCAGGTCGGCAACCGAAATGTTGACCACCGGCTCGACTACTGCTTGCAGGCGCTCGGGGTCGAGCTCTTCGATAAATTCAGCGTCAATCGCGTCCCGGCCCTCGCCAAGCCACTCCGCCCACACGTCGGCGGCCAGGCCGAAACCGTCAGCCGCGTGAAAAGATTCGAGTGTGGCCACGCCTTCGAGGCCATCGGCAGACAGGTTGTAGACAAGCAGGGGAACGCCATCACGGCTGTCGAGTACCAGTCCGAAACAGGGGCCGCCCTGGCAGGAGTGATCGCGGCTACGGTAGCTGAGCAAGCGCGGTGGGCCGGCCTGTTGGCCTGCAGCCAAAAGCTCGCAGTCCGCTGCCCGGGCATCGTTTACCAGCGCGAGCTGTGCCGCCGCGAGCAGCAACGACAAGGTCAGCGACGAAAGCCGCCTGGGCAGAAAGTTCATGGAACTATTTGGCGCCCTTCGGGCCTCTCGGTCAAGAGCGCGCTGCTGACAGCGAACGCGAAGAGATCAGATCCAACCCTGCTTGACCAACAGCACGGCGGCCTGCACCCGGTTGCTCACTCCTATCTTGCGAAAGATACGCTTGAGTTCCGACTTCACGGTTTCAGCCGAGACGCTTAGCAACGACGCTATCTCGGTATTGCTCAACCCCTCGCAGACCAGCGACAGCACTTTTTTTTCACGCACCGTGAGATTGGGTGGCTCCAGCCTAGGGTTGTAGGCAAAGGCCTCCCCGGTCGTCGCGGGCTGCCGGTAAGCGTGCTGGCTGGCTGTCGCAGTCGCGAATGATTTCATTTCCATATTAAACGTCTCCTCAGGCTAATTGCCTCGAGGACTGGCCTCTCCCCCACCGACGTCATCCCGTGCTACCTGAATAGCGCAATCCCAAGCCCAACGTCGACCCCCTTTCGCCACCAAACAGACAGCTGCCCCTGCGAGGACGTCTTTTCGCCTGGCTGGTCGATGCCCTGTTGAAACCTTTTTGCACAACTACGTCCACGACTCTCCGCGTCATACCGGTTTAAATAACTAACAGTTTTAGTCGTGGCTCTACCCTGCAGTACTTGAACGAACCCACGGTAACTGGAGAATCGCAGTCAATGACTACTATGCCGCCGCCCGAAGCAGACCAGTTAAACAACCCTGACAACGATAACGCCCCCGGCACATCGCCTGGCGAGCACGCGACAGGCGGCGTTGCCGGCAAACTGCTGTGGGTAGACCTCTCTGAAAAACGCAGCTGGGAAGAAGTGGTGCCCCCCGAAGTGTCGCGAGCCTTCCTCGGAGGTTACGGGCTGGGAGCCTGGGCGCTGTACCGCAACCTCGAGCCGGGCACCGACCCGCTGTCGGCCGACAACATCTTCGGCATAGTGGCGGGCACACTCACGGGCTACGGCACGCCGTTTTCCGGCCGCAGCCAGATCGTGTCGCGCAGCCCCTTGACGGGCACCTGGGCCGACTCCAACTCGGGCGGCGCAATAGCCGGCCAGCTCAAGCGCTGCGGCTACGACGGCCTGTTTGTGCGCGGCTGCGCCGAGCAACCCACCGCGCTGATCATTCGCGACGGCAAGGTCAGCTTTGAAGATGCCACCGACCTGTGGGGGCTTACCACCTTTGAGGCTACCGACCGCCTGGCCGAGCGCCTGGACCGCGAGAAGACAGGTTTTTCGGTTATAGGACCGGCCGGTGAAAAACAGTCGCTCATCGCCGCGGTCATCAACGACCGCTACCACGCCTGGGGGCGGCAGGGTTTCGGCGCCATCCTCGGCTCCAAGAAACTCAAGGCCATAGCCGTGCAAGGAAGCGGGCAGGTGCCGCTGGCCCACCCCGCCGTTTTCAAGGCCTTGTGCGAAGAGATCAACGTGCCCTATCGCGAGGCCCACAGCCTGCTCGTGCGCTTCATGGCCTACGTGATGAAGACCAACCGCTTCATGGGTTTCCTCTACCGCTTGATAACCAGGCTGGGGCTGAAGCTGCCCGTGGGTGGAAACCAGGCGCCGATGATACGCACCTGGCGTAAAATGGGTACCACCTCGGCGGTTTCGGTGTCGACCGAAAACGGCGACGCGCCGGTCAAGAACTGGACCGGTGCCGGCAGCAAGGATTTTCCGCTCTCGACCAAGGCATACAAGGTGAGCGACGAGGCCGTGCAGCGTTACCTCGATCGCTCGCTTTCCTGCGGCGACTGCCCGCTGGTGTGCAAGGGCGTGGTGTCGGTCAAAAGCGGTGCCTACAAGACCGACCAGGTGCGACGGCCCGATTACGAAACCCTGTGCGGATTCGGCGCCAACCTGCTCAACGACAACCTCGAATCGGTCGTCATGTGCCACCACATCTGCAACAACTACGGCATGGATGCAGTGTCGGCCGCCGCCACCCTGGGCATGGTAGCGGAGCTCTACGAGAAGGGCGTTCTCACTATCGACGACCTTGACGGCGTAGACCTGAGGTGGGGTAACCCCGAGGCCATAGTAGAGATGACACGCAAGATGGCCACGCGCGAGGGCTGCGGCGACCTGTTTGCCGACGGCAGCGCCAAGGCCGCCGAGCGCCTGGGTACCGACGCCGCCCGCGAGGCAGCCGTGCATGTGCACGGCCAGGAACCGGCTTACCACGACCCCAAGTTCTCGATGTCAATGGGTACCAGCTACGTGGCCGATCCCACGCCGGGACGCCACACGACGGGCAACGCGAGCTGGAACGAATCCTTCGGCATGAAGCTGCCGCTACCCGATGCGAAGCCGGCCACCATAGAAGCCTCCGAGGTGGGCCTGCGCAGCTACGAGGGCAAGGGCGAAGCCCAGCGCATCTGGAGCAACCACCACCAGGCGCTCAACGGATCCGGGCTGTGCATGTTCTCGCTGCTGACCGGCGGACTCCCCTACTCGCGGCTCATAAACGCGGCCACCGGTTGGGACATGACCGACGACGAATTCCTCGAGGCCGGTGAACGCATTCAGAACATGCGCAACGCCTTCAACGTGCGCGAGGGCATCAAGCCCGCCGACTTCAAGGCCCACCCACGCATGACCGGCGAAGTGCCGCTCAAGCACGGCCCACTGGCCGGTGTGAAGGTCGACCAGCAAAAACTCAAGGACATGTATTTCGACGCCATGGACTGGGACCGTGAAAGCGGGCGGGTGTCTGCCGACAGGGCAAAAGCGCTGGGCATCGATGAAACCCTGGACGGCCTCGTCGGCTGAAACCGACGGCCACCATCAAGCCAATGAAGGTACGCTTTTTCATACGCGGGTACATGCTCGACACTTTTGTGTCCTTCGACCGCAAGCTGCGACTGCCCGACGGTTGCAGCATGGCCGACGCGTTTGTCCGTGTTGAAAAGAAAGCCGGGGTCAAGCTCTCGCGTTGCCTGGCCGAGTCGGAGGTCGTGGCCGAATCTATACTCCTCAACGGGGAGCGCGTGCCCCTGCCACGGCTGTCGGAAACCACGCTCTCGGACGGCGACGAGGTGTCGGTGCTCTCGCCGCTGGCCGGCGGCTAGGAGCAGCCCGCGCCCCTAGACCGTGTCCCGGCCCGAGCGAAACACGCGCCCTGGACGCTCGCGGGTGAACTCACCTTCGCACACTATCTCAACGCCGTTGACCAGTACGTGCCCGATACCCGTCGCCTCGGAGTAGAGCCGACCGGCACCACCGGGCAGGTCGGTCCGCGTGTAGGTCTCGCCGGGTGCAACCTCGTCGGGATCAAAGACCACGAGGTCGGCCGCCCAGCCCTTCTCGACCAGGCCCCGGTCGCGTACCCCGTACAACTCCGCTGGCACCTGGGTGAGCTGGTGTACGGCCTGCTCGAGGTCGAGCAAGCCGTACTCGCGCACGCCGTTGCCCAACACCTGGGTCGAGAAAGCAAAGGTGTCTATCATGTCGAGGTGAGCGCCGGCGTCCGAGCCGCCGATGACAGTGCGGTCGTCAAGCCACACGCGTCCACGCTGCTGCCAACTGGCATCGTCGCTGCCGAAAGCAGGCGGCATGAACGAGGTGTACAGGCCGTCGGCCAGGGCCAGGTCTACCAGGGCGTCAAAGGTGCCCTTGCCCTGCTCGCGGGCGATGTCGGCCACCTTTCGTCCCTTGAACTTCTCGTTGGCGGGTTCAACGACCTGGTCCACTGTCATAGAACCCCAGTCGGCCAGCGCCTTGAGCAGCCCCGCCTCGTCGCTGTTGGCGCGTTGGTCGAGCGTGGCACGGTAGGCGGGATCGGATAGGGCCCGCTTACGCTCCTCTATCGGCATGCGAAACAAATCTCCCCAGCCGGGCAGCGCGTCGAGCACGAAGCCCGAATAGAGATTGAGCCGCAGCAGCAGGGGCTGCGGCACGGTGAGAGCCACAACACTGGCGCCCTGCTCAGCGGCGATGGTACTGTAGCCCATCTGCGTGTCGGCAAACTCGGGTGCCAGCGAGTTGGGTGCGAGCACGTTCCAGTTGAGCGTGCGTTCGCCGGCCAACGACATGTCGACCATGATCTGCACCTGCTCGTCGGTGAACTCGCCCACCCCCGGTATCAACTCGAGAGAGGTGCCCGGGTGATCGCGCAGCACGCCGGCCAGCTCAACCAGCTCTTCGCGCGACGCGTGTCGAGAAGGCACCGGGTCACCGGCGCCGTCGTTGTGGGTGGGCGATAAGGTAGAAGAAAAACCCATGCCCCCCTCGGCAATGCTGTCGGCCAACAAGGTCTTCATGGCCGCGAGCTCTTCGCTGCTTGCCTCTTCGCCTACCGCGCGCTCGCCCATGACCACGCGGCGGATAGCGCAGTGGCCTACGAGAAAACCGGCGTTGATCGAAAGTTGTCCCTCCATACCGTCGAGGTACTCGCCAAAGCTCGTCCAGTCCCAGGGCACTCCCTGCTCGAGAGTTTCGAGCGGCATGCCCTCCACCCGCGCGAGCATGGGCATGAGGTAGTCACCGGCTCCAGGTGCGAGCGGCGCTATGGTGAAGCCGCAGTTGCCGCCGAACACGCTGGTGACACCGTGCAGGGGCGAGGGGCTGAGCGTGCCGTCCCAGAATGCCTGGGCGTCGTAGTGAGTGTGGACGTCGATGAAGCCGGGGCAGACCACGCGACCGTCGGCATCGATGACGCGATCAGCCTTTTCGTTGATCTCGCCTATGGCAGAAATCACGCCGTCTTTTATGCCCACGTCGGCGCGCCGCCGCCCGGTGCCGCTGCCGTCTATCAACTCTCCGCCGCGAATGACTACTTCCATCATATCTGTCCCCTCGTGAGCGCGTTGCAATGCCCGCCCCGCGCTGCCTTTATGCTGCCCTGATACTGTCCTTATGACCAATCGGCGCAGGAGATCCGGGCAAAGCCGGCGACCGCCCAGGGAGAACAACATGAATGAAGAAGCGCACCTGCTCGTAGAGCACCGCCGTGACGGCGTGATGGTACTGACCATGAACCGGCCCGGAGCTCGCAACGCGCTCAGCCCTCAGATGCTGGTGCTGATGGCCGAGGCCTGGCACGAGTACCGCGACAACAGCGACCTGCGCGTGGCCATACTAACCGGCGTGGGCGACGAGGATTTCTGTGCCGGTGGCGACCTCAAGCTGACAATGCCGCTGATTACCGGCGCGCGGCAGCCTGAGGACGACTGGGACCACCGCCTGATGGGCGACCTCACGCTGTTTACCGACGCCATCCTGCGCAACTTTGAGCTCTACAAGCCGGTCATCTGCGCGGTGAACGGTCGCGCGCTGGGCGGCGGCACCGAAATAATGCAGGCTACCGACCTCAGGGTGGCCTCGGACAACGCCGTGTTCGGCACACCCGAGGCCCGTGTCGGACTGCTGCCCGGTGGCGGTTCGCTCACCCGCCTTGCGCGACAGGTGCCGTGGGCGCGGGCGATGGAGATACTCATGCTGGGTGAGCCCTTCGATGCAGCCACGGCCCTGGACATGGGACTACTCAACTACGTCGTGCCAAGGGGTGAAGCCTTGAAACGCGCGCTCGAACTGGCCGCCGTCCTGGCCGACTGCGGCCCGCTGGCGGTGCAGAAAATCAAGGAGGGCATCCTGCGCTCAAGTGGACTGCCACTGGCCGATGCTTTTAAGATAGAAGACGAGGTGTCGATGGCCGTGATGACTTCAAAGGACGCGCGTGAAGGCCCGCGCGCCTTCAAGGAAAAACGCAAGCCGCTGTTCACCGGGGAGTAACCCGGTAGACCAGCCCTCGCCGGTCAGTCGGACGGGCGGGCGAAGGGCAGAGCGGTCTGGTCGCTGACCGCGGCAATCTCAACCAGCACCGGAAGATCCAGGCGCAGCTCTTCGTTGCTGATGCCGCGGGTCGAGCACACGAGGCGAATCCCCTCTTCGAGCTCAACGATCACCACCGCGTAGGGGACCACCTGGGCAAAGGCACCGTGCAGTGGCCGGTGAGTCACCGTCCACGAAAAAACCCTGCCGCGGCCCGACACCTGCTCCCAGGCCAGCTCGCCCCCGCCGCAGCCAGCGCAAGCCAGGCGCGGAGGATGCTGCCAGCGACGGCAATCTCCGCAGCGTTGAAAGGCCAGGCGACCGGCCGCCAGCTCGCGGTACCACTGCCCCGCCACGCCCGGCGGCGTGGGTGCCGGCAACGGGTAGTCGGCCGCGTTTTTTTTCATCTCGCCCATCAGTCGGCCGCCAACACGGCGAGGCTGCCATCGCCGAAATCTCCCCAGCCGGTGACCAGCCCCAGGCGCGCGTCGTGAACCTGTCTCGCGCCGGCTTCGCCGCGCAACTGCCGGGTGGCCTCCACGAGGTGGTTCAATCCCCAGCAGTGGCCCTGCGACAGCAGCCCGCCGTGGGTGTTAGTGGGATAGCGGCCGCCGTCGAGCGACAGTGCGCCATCCCTCACGAATTCGCCCGAGGCTCCGCGCTCGCACAGCCCCAGCGCCTCGAGCTGCAACAGCACAACGTAAGTAAAGCAGTCGTAGATCTGCAGAAAGTCCATGTCGGTGACGCTCACCCCGGCCATGCCCAGCGCCCGCGGCGCGGCGTCCGTCAGCCCGACACGGAAAAAGTCTTCGCGGCTGGCCATGTCGTCGGCCGGGTACGGATGACCCTCGGCTGCGCCCAGTATGCGCACCACCGGGCGGGCAAGGTCACGGGCACGCTCGGCGCTGCTGACGATAACGGCCGCCGCGCAATCGGTCTCCTGGCAGCAGTCAAGCACGCGCATGGGCTCGCTCACAAAGGGACTCTCGAGGTACTCGGCCATCTCCAGCTCACGGCCGCGCATGAGCGCGCCCTCGTGCAGTTGTGCGTGCCGGCGGAAGGCAACCGCCAGCTGACCGGTGTCGCTGTCTCTCACATCGTAGAGCTGCTTGTGGCGCATGCAGATAAGCGAGTAGAACTGCACCGGCATGACAGCGCCGTGCGGTATTACAAAATCTACCAGTGCGTCCATGGCCGAACTCGCCGTCACCCCGTGGCGTGGCGGGTCGCTGCCCTCTCGCGGGCGCAGAAAGCTGTGGCCGTTCCAGCCCACCAGTACCAGCACGTTAGTGGCGAGGCCCGCGCTCACCGCCATTGCCGCGTTCTGCAACGAGGCAATCGGACCGGCGCCGCCCATGGCGCTTATAGCCGCGTAGTTGAGCTCGGAGATACCCAGGTTGGCGGCGAGTTCTTCGGAGCTGGTGTACCAGGGTGGCGGCAGTATGCCGTCGATGTCGCCCACCTTGATACCGGCGTCGTCGGCAGCCCGCCGCGCAACGTCCATCATCATCTCCACCGGCGTGCTCGCGCTGCCCTTGAGGTAGTCGGTCTCGGCCACCCCTACGATGGCTGCCTTGCCGCTGAACGAGCCCGCGGTCATAAGCCCGTGGCGTGGCGGCCGGCGCGGCGACCGAAGAAGGTGCCGTCGCCGATCGACAACCCGCTGCTGTAACCGGGGGCGGCTAGACAGGCCGACGCGCGGCCCGCTGCGTACAGTCCCTCCACCACACCGCCGTCGACCATGAGCACGCGTCCGTCGGCGTCGGTGGCCAGCCCACCGAGCGTGAAGACCGCGAACATGGAGTTATCGACCGTGCAGTCCAGCGCGCCGTAAGGAGGACGCAGCGGCACGAGGTAGGACTCGCCCTTGTGAAACCCAGGGTCACTGCCCTGCTCGGCGCCGCGGTTATACTCCGCGAGCGTGGCAACGAGACTGCCCGTTGGCAGGCCGAGGGTCTGCTCGAGTTCCTCGGCCGACTCGCCCACGCCGGCAACCGGCCGCTCAACTTCGGGTTTTTCCCAGCAGGCCTCGTCCAGTATCAACCAGGCCCGGCCCTGCTGCCCGTAGAGCACGCTGTAGCCGAGCGCGCCCATGTAGGCGTCTTCATTTATGAAGCGTTGGCCGTGCTCGTTGACGAGTATGCCGCGTTGCAGGCTCTTGGGCGGTGTGAGCGGCAGCGAGATCGAGCCCATCTCCATGTTGATGGCATGGCCTCCAGCGGCCATGCCCAGGCCTATGCCGCTGCCGTCGTCACCCTCGGCCCCCACCTTGAACAGGCAGCGGCCAGCTGTTGGTGCATACTGCTCAAGCATCGAGCTGTTGCAGATAAAACCACCGGTGGTGAGCACCACGCCACCGCGCACGCGCACCGCCAGCTCGCCGTCGGTGTTGCCCAGCAACGCGCCCACCACCGCACCCGCCGCATCGACCACCAGCGCGGTGCAGCGCGTGTCGTAGAGCGTCGTGGCCAACGAAGCCTCGACGGCCTCGGTCAGTTTCTGCATCAGCAGCCAGCCGGTCTGGTTGGCGGTGGCCGCGACATGCCCGCGCGGCGCCGGGCGCGCGATCTCGTTGTACGGGTGGCAGTTCTCGCTGCCCGAATACACCAGTCCCTCGTCGCCAGGCGGCTCACCGCTGTAGTGGGGATAGAAAACGGGCTTGAACGGCAGGCCCAGTTCTACGAACCAGTCGTAGTGCTCAACGCTGTGCTCGCAGTAAGGACGCAGCTTGTCGAGGTCGGGCGCGTCACCGCACGAAGCGGCCAGGTAGGCGTACATCTGCTCGGCGCTGTCTTCAAAACCGCAGGCGCGCTGCAGGTCGGTGCCGCCTCCAAGGTAGATGACCCCGCCCGACATGGCCGAGGTTCCTCCGCCACCGCTGGCGCGCTCCACGACCAGCACGTCGGCACCAGCGCGGGCCGCCTCGATGGCTGCAGCCGCACCGGCACAGCCGAGGCCGGCCACGAGCACGTCGACCTCGCGGTCCCACCTGGCCACGTCGGCCACCGTGACCAGTTTTTCGTTCACGCCCTTTTCTTTCATGCCCGCAACCGCTCAGTCCCTGAATCGCCGCCACACGCCATCGCGCCGCGCGCGCAACACCTGGGCCCGCTCGGCCGGCGTTACCCTGGCCGTGTCGATGGGCAGCGCGGCGTCGAGATCGCCGAGTTTAACCACGCGGTAGCCCTGCTCGGGCACCGAGTCGGCCAGCAGGAAGCGCGGGGTGAGCATGCCCTCCGTGTGGCCGGCGGTGTCTATCCAGTTGGCCACACCGGGGTCAGCCATGCTTATCACGCCGCGAAACACGCCGTCTGAATCAATGGCCGCCTGCTGTCCGTTGAGACTCGACTGCCGGTAGGTGTAGTCAAAGCTCTCGCCCCACCAGTTGTAGAGCTGGAAGCTCCAGTAGTGACAGGGCGGCGGCGTGAACTCCACGAGCAGTGCCTCGTCGGGCTCGATACGGAACCAACCAAAGCCATAGTCCTGCAGGGGGTCGGTCACCGACCTGCCCTTTTCGATCATGATGACCTCGTTGGTGGGCTGGGCGCGGTAGGCCCGGGCCAGCGAATCCCACAGGTCGCACCCGGGGTTTATAAAGCTGATGGCGTTGCGCAGGCGGCGGCCAAAATCCTCGGGTGTAAGCGGCGGCGGCGGGCCGTCGGCGCCCAGGCGCTCGATGGTAAGATGCCAGGGCCGCTCGTTGGCCCAGTCGTAAAAAAACTGCCGCACGCCCAGGCCCGAAACCTCGGGCGTGATCTTGAGCCAGTTGCGCGCATTGTCGGGTCGCTCGGCCGAGACGGTTATTTCAAAACTGCCGTCGTCTTCGAGCTTGAGATCTAGGCTGTTCATGCTCGCCACCACGCCACCGGGCGCCACCTTGCCCTCGGGAATCTTGTCGCCAAACTTACCGGCCGTGGCAGTCAGGCCCAGGTAGTGGGCCGTGCCGCCACTGCCGCGGATGAGATAAGTGTGATGTCCGCGCAGCGAGACCTTGGAGTACAGGCAGTCGACGTTGTCCAGGCCCCACTTGACGCTGGTGTCCATCAGGCGGCCGAACTCCGGGTAGTCGGGGTCGGCAAACTCTACGAACATGGTAAGCGCCGCGTTGACCAGGCGCGTTAAGTAGCGATAGCCCTCGGCGCGGTCCACGGGCGAACAGGGGACGTGCGCAGCGGTGACCACGCGGCCAGCGTCGGCAATGGCATCGACAAATGCCTGCCAGGCCTCGCCGTTCTCGACCGCGGGGCCGGGCGGGCGCAGGCGGGCGGCAAAATCAGCGGCAGAAGCGACGTCGGGCTTACTCACCGGGCTTACTCACCGGGCTGCTCGCTCGGGGCGTCGGCGCGGGGAACCGGCCAGCCGAAGCGCTGGTACAACTCCCCCAGCTCTTCTTCCAGTCGCGCGGGCGTGAGGCCGAACTCCTGCAGGCTGTAATCGTGATCAGTTTCGTGACCCCTCACACGCTGCTCGCCAGCGACCAGCAATTCGCGGTAATCATCGTTCATCTCCATGCCCAGGTCACCGTACACCTTTTCTACCGTTGCCAACGGCGAAGCCACCAATTCGCGGTAATCAACCAGCGAGCGCAAGGTGTCAGGATAACGATCGAGTGCTGCCAGCGGGTCGCGGTAGCTCGCAAATGAAATACCGACCAGGGCCCGCAATGAACGCTCGCGTTGCTCGCGACTCCAGCCTGCCCGCGCGAGGCTGCCCTTGATAAGTTTGAGCAGGCTGGGAATGGCCTCGGCCGGATCACGCAACAGGACAACGAAACGTGCGTCTGGAAAAAACTCGACAAGCGACTCCACTCGCCCGGCGAAGGTGGGATTCTTGCTGCAGTGGACGTGCCCCGGACCAGCCTCGTAGAGCTGGCGGCGCAGGCAAGCGCGGTAGTAACGCAGCAAGCGGCGACGGCGACGAGGAGGCCAATGGTCAACGTGGTAGAAGTCGAGCTCGGCCATGAAGGGAAACAGCACCATCCAGAAACCCGAAGCACAGGACAAGGCGGCCACGAAGTCGTCCTCCTCGGGACTACGAAGGCCGGTGGCGTGTATGCCGGTCGCGGGGTCAACCAGGCCGCGCTCACCGCGCGAAATGGCGCGCCCGACGCGCCCGCCCAGTAACAAGCGGTCGGCGGTGACCAGCGACTGCAGCAGGCGGCGCGAGAGCAACGACGGAAATGCCATCTCCCATGCCTTGAAGTAACTGAAGCGGTCCGGGTCGCTCACCAGCAGGCGGTGCAGCAGCGTGGTGCCACTGCGTGCGTGGCCCAGGATAAACACCGGCTGTTTTATCTCGACCCGGTGCAGGCCGGGGAACAGGATGTTGTCGAGCGTGAAGCAGAACGCCTGCAACAACGCGAGTGGCGGAATGACCAACAGCACCAACACGAGCGCCATGCGCCGGGCACGCCCACGTTCGGCCGCCCAGCTAAGGCGCAGCATCAGCCACCAGTTACGAAACGAAAAATAGAACACGCTGCCCGCCGGAAGTTCTGTTTATAGGCCGTGTGCCCAGCCGAGGGGAATCCCGGCCGCCCGCTCAGGTTATAACTCTACGGGCCTCGGCCGCGATTTTTTCGAAATGCTCCTCGAGCGCAGCGTTGGTGCCAGCTGGCAGGTTGGCCACCACCCCCGATGCCCAGTCCACGTAATTGAGCCGGCGCTCGGTGCCCCAGTCCTCGGGCGGATGCTCGGTCACGTCGCGCACGTTGGAGATCTTGTCGCCCAGCTTTACCAGGGCCGCCCCCGGCGACAGGGTCGACGCGCGCTTGAGCTGCTCCTGCTTGCGTTCTTCCTTGGGCAGCTTCTTGTCGTCGGTCACTTCTTCGACCATGCCGCTCACCCCTTTGCCGAAGATCTCAGCCAGCTCGACCACCGTGGTCTTGGTGTCTTCGAGGGTATCGTGCAGCAGGGCGGCGGCCAGCGTTTCCTGGTCGTCGACGCCACCCACCCGGGCCAGCAAGGCGGCTACCTCAAGCGGGTGGTTGATGTAGGGCGACGCGTCGACGCCCTTGCGCTTCTGGGCGCGATGCTTGCACGCGGCGAAATACGCCGCCTCCAGCACGAGGTTGTTCATAGTCCTGCGTACCCCAAGGCCCCCGTATATCCCGGAGCTATCGCGATTCGGAATGCCGACAACCGACCGGGACGCCCCCCAGCGAACAGGCCAAGCGTGCGCCGGCGCGACCGGGCCAGCCCCGGCGATCAGGCCTGCAGCGGCTGTCCGTTCTGCAGGACGCTGCTCAGCCTGGAGCTGATCAGCACCTCGGCCTCCGCCATTATGCGGTCGATGAGTTCCTTGCAGGTGGGAATATCGTGGATCAGCCCGGCAACCATTCCGCACGACCAGGCGCCTGCGTCCATGTCGCCCTCCAACATGATGCGCGGGTAAACACCCGCCACCTCGTCCATGATGTCGGCGAACCCGAGGTCCTTGCCCAGCGTCTTCTCCTTTTCGAGCAGGCGGTCGACGGCCGCGTTTGACAGCACGCGCTCGGTGTTGCGAAGCGATCGCATAATGAGCCTGGTGTCGAGTTCGCTGGCATCGACGATGGCCTGCTTCACGTTCTCGTGCACCGGGGCTTCTTTGGTGGCTATAAAGCGCGTACCCATGTTCATCCCCTCCGCCCCCATGGCCAGCGACGCAACCAGCGAGCGGGCGTCGGCCATGCCGCCTGACGCTACGAACGGAATTTCCAGCTCGTCGGCCGCGCGCGGCAGCAGTATCATGTTGGGAATGTCATCCTCGCCGGGGTGGCCGCCGCACTCGAAACCATCGATCGAAGCGGCGTCGCAGCCAATGCGCTGGGCCTTGAGCGCGTGCCTGACCGCGGTGCACTTGTGGATGACCTTGACGCCGGCGTCCTTCAGCGGGGGAAGGTACTCCTGGGGGTTGTTACCCGCCGTCTCTACTATCTTGACTCCACCGTCGATGATGGCCTTCACGTAGCCCGGGTAGTCGGGCGACTGGACGATGGGTAGAAAGGTAATGTTCACGCCGAAGGGCTTGTCGGTCATGTCGTGGCAACGGGCGATTTCGTTTGCCAGGTCGGCCGGTGTTTTCTGCGTCAGCCCGGTGATTATGCCCAGCCCGCCGGCGTTAGACACCGCCGCCGCCAGCTCGGCGAAGCCAACGTAGTGCATACCGCCCTGAATGATCGGATGCTCGATGCCAAAAAGTTCGGTTATCTTGGTTTTCATGATTCGCTCCCCTGTAAGTTGAGCCCGTAGTTAGCTCGGCCACTGCGGAACCAAACCTGGCGGACCCCGCGGAAGCTAAGGCAAAACCCGAACCTTGTCGAGCCTTGCCATCGTTGTCAGACACGCCCCGGGCAAGCGTGGCCTTTACTACGCGGCTGCGTCAGACTGCCCGCTTGGAGAAATAAAGATAAAATGCTCAAACTTCACTTTGCCCCCAACTCTCGTGCCGTACGCATTCTGTGGCTGCTCGAGGAACTTGAGCTTCCCTACGAGCTCAACAAGATGGAATTTCATCCCAAGGACCTCAAGTCCGACGAACACCGCGCCCGCCATCCTCTCGGGCGCATCCCGGTGCTCGACGACGGAGACATCACCCTCTGGGAGAGCGGCGCGATCACTGAGTACATCCTCGAGCGTCATAAAAACGGTGGGCTGAAGCCTGCTGTCGACGCGCCGGAGTACCCGGCCTACCTGCAGTGGTTTCACTACTGCGAGGGCATGGTCATGCCGCCGGTCAACACCATCGTCGTACACACCCTGCTGCTGCCGCCCGACCGCCGCGATGAGACTGTGCTCGGGCAAGCCCGAAGGCTGCTTTCCAAGGCGCTGGCCCCGGTCGACGCGACCCTGGCCGACAAGGACTACCTGATCGGCAATTTTTCGGCTGCCGACACGATGCTCGGACACTCGGCCGTGATGAGCAACCGGCTCGGCTGCGTGCCCGACGAAATGGAGAACCTCAAGGCCTACTGCGCGCGCCTGGAAGCGCGGCCTGCCTTTTTAAAGGCCGACGGACTCAAGTAGAAGTACTACAAATGGATTTGTACAGAATAAAGACCGCCTTCATCGGATTGAAACGCCTGGCGACCCTGCCCGAAGAGGACAAGCAGGCTTGCATCGACGCCTATAAGTTTTTCCAACGCATGCAGGCCGGCGAAGTAACCGAGACGGCCGACGAGACCAAGGCGGTAGCCGACTACTACAAGGTCTTGAACAACATGCTGTCGATCTTTGACCTCGAAAAACTCTACATACCTCCACAGCTCGACGAATCGCTTGGCCTGTACGGCAACCAGTTGTTGTGCGAGCAGGCGCTGTTGGAAGAACTCGACCTCGACGAGCCCGACGAATCACACCTGCTGGACATGGGCTGCGGCAGGGGGAGGATCTCGCATTACTTTGCCTCCATGACCGGAGGCCAGGTATCGGGCTACAACATCGACCCCGACCAGATTGAAAACGCGATCGAATGGGCGGCTGAATGTGAGATGAGCGACCAGTTGCACTTCAAGGTGGGCAATCACCACGACCCGCTGGAGTACGAAGCGGGCACGTTTGACGGATGCTTTTCCTTCCAGGCGGTCTGGCCCTTCTTTAAGAAGGAGGAGCTCGACGATCACGCGCAGGAGATGTACCGGGTGTTGAAACCAGGAGCCCGCTACGCCTGTTCAGAGTACCTGCTCACGCCGTATTTCGATTGGGACAACGAAGAACACGCGGCGCTTCACCGGACTTTTCTTCCAACGCTTGCCGCCACCCAGTCGATGTATCCGGCGGACGTCTGCGCGGCGCTTGAACGAGCCGGCTTTGAAATCCTCGTTTCGGCGCCTTCGAAGAGCGAAGCCTGGCCACTGTGCGAGCAGAAGCGCAACTTGATCTTCATGGGTCGAAGAGCCGTCAGGGCCTTGGAGGCAATACGCGTTCTGCCCCCGTGGGTCGAAGAATCTCTCGACCTGCTTCAAACAGGCGGTGAAGCCTGGACGACTGCCGAGAAAGCCAAGATCGCCGACCTGAACTGGCGGATCGTCGCTAAGAAAAATTGATCTTGCACTACGCGCCGCCGGTCTGTACCGGTCGAGCGACCCGTGGAGCTGCGGGAATCAAAACCCTGGCTCGCCATTGAGATACAACGCTTTGCCGAACTCCAGACTCGTTGGTTACCGTCAGGGTTACCGTGATGATTTACGCGCGCGTCAGTTATTCGTGCATAAAAGCTTACGGGGACCCCTCGGCTGGCACAGGGAGACACTGTCACGACGGGCAACCGGATTGGCGAACAGGCCCACGTCTACGGGCCCGGTGGGAACAACCACGCCAGTCGAAGCAGCGTCAAGTCCGTTCGCGCGCAGCCTGAGCTTGGACACGAACAACGACGAACCCTGGTAGGGACCACCGATGCCCCCCAGCGGCTTGAGCACGGCCCTGACCCGCTTATCGGCCGATCGGCACGTCACCCGCGCACCGTTACCAGACGACGCGCAGCCGGTCAGGCTTATCGTGCGGGAGAAGCCGCCCTGGTCACCGACAGTGACAAAGGCGTTGCCTGCCAGCATCGTATCGGCAAGGCCTCCACCGGTGTCGTTTTCACTGATGAAGCTACTGGTTATACGCGCGGCCCCGTTGTCCTTCGTAGCCCTTGCGGGTCTCAACACTACGCTCTTGATGACGAATGAACCCGGGGTCGTGTCGAGATCGTCAGCGTCGCAGATCCCGTCACCGTCAGTATCGCTTCCACCGCCCGTGTTGACGCAAACGCCGCCCAGGCACTCGTCCAGTTCACTGCAGGTGTCGCTACCACTGTCACAGGGAGTGGTGTCCGGTTCAGGGACGCAGGTGCCGGCCGGCTCTGTACAACTCGCGTCGCACGGGGCCGTGCATGGTGGAGTGCCTACCACGCAGCTACCGCTGCCGAGGTCACAGGTCTCGACACCGTTGCACGCCAGGCTATCGTCGCACTCGGGGTCAGAGGAACAACCGCAAAGGCGGGCCTCGAACTCCAGGATCCTCGCGTCGGCGGCATTGCCAGCGGAGGGAAAAACCAGCTTGGCCTTAAGGACGGTCGCCGCAGATATGTCGACCACCTCGGTGCCCGCTCCTAGTCCACTGAGGCTGGTAACCTGTGTCCACCCGGTTAACGAAAAGGAGTCCGCCGAGGCATCCGTGGTCACGTATATGTCCAGGGCCTCGCTCGTGGTGCTGTCCTGTTCGATGACGAACTGGTTGATAACCTCGGGCGAGGAAAACTCGGCGATCAGGTAGGAGTGGTCTCCGTAACCCTCAGCCGGCTCATTCCCCGCACCGAACCAGTCGCTGTTCCAGTAGGTGGCCAAGTCCATGTCGAATACGTTAGCGGCGTCAGACGGCAACCCGTTTTCGTCGGACCACACGTCGGTCAGGATCGGCGCCACTCCGCCATCAACGGAGCTGAGCAGGTTGTCTTCGCTGGTACAGACCTGTGCCGTCGCTTTTTCAACGACGAGAACACCCACCAGCACTGCAATCGTGAGGGCAACCGAGAGGGCTACTAACCGCCTTAGTCCCCGATTCAATCTACCTGGTTCCATATTGTATTTTCCCGTCCGTGCCCCGGCGGCCGAACTAAACCGTGAGCCCATCATTCGCTGCATACCAGTCGCTTACGGTCCTGGCCGGCTGACACCAACGTGCATCCGTCGATGGCATCGACCCTGGTGATGAATCCGTGTACCAGGCTTCCCGTCACCGGGGCGACCGGGTTGGTCACGCCGGCCGGGCCCGTCTCAGCACTGGTAAGTTTCTTCGCCCTTATCCGCAATACGAACAGGTGCTCGCTGAGACGCTTCTTCTTCGTTGCCGTGGCGCGCACGCGGCCGTCGTTGGAGCGACAACGAACCCTGCGCAGCTTCGAGGAATGCGCCGAGCAGTTCTCCAAGGGCAAAGAAACACTGAAACTGTCCGAATCGGCCAGGTCCATCGTGTTGGTCCCGGCGAGGAGGTTGGTAAGAAAGCTGCCCTCGGAATCGGAGTCGGCGAGCAACGCGGCCACCACCGCTTTTCCGTCGTCACCCGACGAAGCGCCGGCAGGTTTCAACTTCACCCGCAGCAGCGTGAAAAGGCCCGGCGACGTATTATCGTCATCAAGATCGCAGACCTGGTCTTCATCCGTGTCCCCGCCGCCACCGTTATTGGGACAATTCCCCTGCGGGTAACTGGCAACGCCAGTGCAACTATCGTCTACCGTACACGTGTCAAGCCCCGAATCGCAGGAGGTTGACACCGGCACAGCCGTACAGAGACCCGGCTCGCTACACACACCCGTGTCGCAGTCGCCCTGGCAAGGCAGTGCACCCGCCAGGCAGCTACCCGTCGTGAGGTCACAGGTTTCTATCCCGTTGCAACCCACGCCGTCGTCGCAGTCCAAGTCAGTAGCACAACAAAAGCGGGCCTGGAATTCCAGGATGCGAGCATCGCCACTGTTGCCCGCGACCGGGAAGACCATCTTCACCTTGGACGCCGACACGGTAGCTATGTTGACAAGCTCGGTGCCGGCACTCTGACCGGTAAGTCCGGCCACCTGCGTCCACCCCGTCAGCGAACCCGCCGCCGCGGCCGGGTCATCGCTCACGTAAATGTCTATCGCTTCGCTGGTGGTCGTATCCTGGACGATGCGTATCTGGTTGATGTCCTCGGCCGAAGCGAGCTCGGCGTACAGGTAGGAGTGGCTCCCGTAGCCCTCGGTGGGCGCAAACCCCGGGCCCGACCAGTCACTGTTCCAGAAGGTGGCCTCGTTCATGTCAAAAGCGCCGGGCGCGGACGACGGCAGCCCGTCTTCGTCCGACCACACGTCGGTTGCCACCGGTGCCACGCCCCCATCGATTGAACTCAGGACGTTGTCCTGGGTCTCGCAGGCCGGCGGGGGCTCCAGCTCGCAACTGCCGTCACAACCGTCGCCGGCAGTCGTATTTCCGTCGTCGCACTCCTCGAAAAATTCAGCGGTACCGTCACCGCACACCGCGCCGCAGGTCGGCGGAGGGTCGCCCGGAAGCGCGCAGGGTGTCGCAGACGGGTTCAGCGCCAACCATATGGTACGGGCACCTGGCCCGATGCTGTTGCTTACCCCGCGTGAATCAAAGGCCGACGCACGAAACCACGTGCACGCAAACTCGGGGGAGTCTGTGTAGGTGGTATCCCCGAACTTGTCGAGGTCAGCCCGCGGTATCGACCACTCAATCGGGTTGATCGTGGCACCGACCGGGTTCTGCACGTAGTTCCAGGTGCTCGACGGTGGTGTGCTTAGAAAGGATGACTCTCCTCCCGAAATATTAAACTGGCCGGCTACGCACTCGGCAGCAAAATGCCCGTCGGTCATCCCGTTGCCGTAATATGTACCCGTGCAAGCCTCGCAGCCGGTAGGCGAATCGTTGGGATTGCCGAGGGACGGGTTGAACAACGCGCCAAACGCCGTGTCCGCACAACTGCTGGATGCGCCCATCGGATCGGCGGCGAGGTAAAGGTTGGTGGCATCCCAGTCCCAGTACAGGGTCCAGTCACCGTGACAGTTCACCGTGCCGCCGGCGAAGCTACCAGAGCTGCCGGGGTCGTACACGCCGCCCAGGTCAGGAGTGCTGTCAACGACAGCCGACTGGGCGTACTCGCCGATGCTGATCACACCGTCAACGACCGGGGCCGCCGATGACACCGAGGCCTGTCCGACCGCTGCCAGTAGCACGACGGCGAAGAAAGCGACAAGCCTATACCGGTTTTTCGTCATTTATAGCTCCCTGGCAAGCGCCGGGTGTGGCAAGCCCCCGAACTCAATCAAGGGCCGGTGCGGTCCCCGGCAAGCCTTAGATTGATACTCTTGCCCCTTTAAATTATGTGTCAAGGGGCAAAACACGACTTATTTGAAATTCGGGGACCACCTTCCCGAACCATTGGTATTCGGATTTAATACTCGTCTAGAATTGACACTTTCCTCAATATGGACTGCGCCCAACTGGGGGAGGGGCGGGGGGAGTATCGAGCAGGTGTGCCTCTTTGAATCTCCGCACTTGTTGCGCGCCCTACTGATCACTGGCATTTAACGCAACAATTGTGATTTCTTTAAAGCATATGGTCGCAGCGTCCTGTTTCGCGATGATCGTGGGATCCGTGGGGCCAGTGCTGCCGGTCGGCGCCGCCCCGCCCGGCAGCGAGTCGGACAACTCCCCCGCCTCGAAAGAAGAGCAGGTAAGTATCGCGAAACAGGTGCAGCGCATAGTCGACAAGCGCAGGCAGAGGGACCAGACCGTCTGGTCGGGAGAAATCAGGGCGCAGGTATACGAACAGGCTTTCGTCAGGCTGTGGGATGAACTGCGCGGGAGTGACGACGCCTTCGAGGTGCTGGCCGATTTTCGTTTCCTGGACGCGCTGTTGATCGGCCGGGCGGGCCCGACTCGCGTCCTGGGCCAGGGAGTAAGCGCAACGCGATTCGGCTCGCCCGTGCGCGCTCTCGACCGGGATCAGTGGCGGCTGTTCCTGGACGACTGGAAAGAACGCGGTTATCGCATCGAGCAGACCGAGTGGCATCATACCCGGTTTTCGTACGATGAAACGGCCGGGGCCCGGTCACTGGTTACCTTCGCTATCGACTGCGTCCAGGCCGAACACGGGCACCGCGCCTCGATACGCGGAGAACTGAATGTCCGTTGGTCGGAGCTCGGCGACGCTAACGGTTTTCCCATAGCACGCAGTATCGACGCGACCGCGATCGAGATATTTGAACGGACCGGCGATCTCGCCTTCGAAAAAGCCGCCACGTGGAACCTGGGCTACGTCCCCCCGCTACTGGTCCACGACCTCGACCGCAACGGGTACTCCGACGTGGTACTGCCCGGCATGAACACGGTCTACTGGAACAGGGGTAACTGGCAATTCGATAAGGCCCCGCTGCTCGACCGGCCCGCGGCAGTGGACGGCGAGATAACGGCCGCCGTGCTGGCCGACTTTACCGGTGACGGACACCTCGACCTGCTCAGTGGGGCACGCGGCGAATACCTGCACCTTTACGAGGGGGCGAGCGGCGGTAGCTTTCCCACGCAGCCGCACCCGGTAAAGGCTACCTCCAGCCCGTTGGCCAACCCGCAGGTGCTCACCGCCGGTGATGTTGATGGCGACGGTGACCTCGACGCCTGGGTCGGCCAGTACAAGATAGCTTACCTCGCCGGCACCTTGCCCCAGCCCTACTACGACGCGCGCGACGGCTACCCGTCTTACCTGCTGCTGAACACCGGCCACGGCCGCTTCGAAGATGGCAGCGGCGCAGCCGACATGGGCACCAAGCGCTACCGCCGCGTACTGAGCGGTTCGCTGGTGGACATCGATGGCGACCGCGACCTCGACCTCGTAACCGTCAGCGACTTCGCCGGAGCCGACGTCTATCTCAACGACGGCAGCGGTCATTTCAGCGACGCCACCGACCAGGTCATCGAAGACGGCGCGGGGTTCGGCATGGGTCACTCGTTTGCAGACTACGACCTGGACGGATTACTGGACATGTACATGATAGGCATGAGTTCGACCACCGCGCGGCGACTCGACTTCATGAACGCCGGGCTCGACGGCTTCGCACGACACCAGGAAATGCGCAGACCCATGACCTACGGAAACCGCATGCTGCTTGGTACCGGCGCCGCCCGCCTGGTCGCGCCGGCTTTCAAAGACAGCGTGGCACGCTCGGGCTGGGCGTGGGGAACGGCTTCACTTGATTTCGACAACGACTCGGACGTGGATATATTTGTCGCCAACGGCTTTCGTAGTGGCAACTCGGCCAAGGACTACTGCACGCGCTTCTGGACGCAGGACATTTACATGGAGGCCGAGGTCCCCGATCCCGCACGCCATTCTTTCTTCAAGAACACGTTTTCAAAGATCGGCAACGAGTGGTCGTGGAACGGCTTTGAGCACAACGTGCTCTACATGAGCGACGCGGGGCGCGACTTTACCAACGTGGGTTACCTGATGGGCGTCGCCGACGAGATCGACGGCCGCGCCGTCGTGGCCGACGACCTCGACCTGGACGGGCGTGTCGACCTGCTGGTGGTCGAACACGACTACGAGGGTAGATCCAACAAGCCGCGCCTGCACCTGCTGCGCAACCGCTGGGCTGGCGACGATAACTGGATCGGTGTCCGCCTGGCCCGCCGCGCCGGTGGGCCTTCGCCGTTAGGCGCGAGAATCGCGGTGGAACTGGAAAACGGCGGGCGCCGCATCGCACGCATAGTAACCGGCGACTCTTTCTCGGCCCAACACGCCCTGCAGAAACACTTCGGCCTGGGCTCGTTGCAGTCGGTGTCGGCAATAGAGGTCGAATGGCCAGGCGGGCTCTCGACCCGTATAGATAAACCGGCGATCCGACGCTACCACCTCGTCAAACCGCCCGAAGTGGTCGAGCCACCCGCGGGTTGATAGAGAAGCGCTCCCTTCAGTCGCCGAAGCGTCGGCGGCGCTCGGCATAAAACTCGTCGGCGGGCTTGAACTCGGGTTCGCCGCCAAACTGTTCCTCGGTGACGCGGCGAAGTTCGTCCTCGCTCATTGCAAAGTCCCAGGGGTGCGCCTGCGGTTGCTGTACGTGAAAAGGCGAATCGCAGAACACCTCGACCCCGTTGTCATCGGGGTCCTTGAAGTACACCGACCAGGCGTTGCCATGATTCATCGCGTTAACTTCCGTGGCACGACCGTCGTCCTGCAGGCGCGCGTGTGAATGGGGCTGTGTTACTGGAAGCCGTGTCACTTAGACCTCGAGCACTGTGATTGCTGACAGCTAGGGCTACCCTTCAGGAACCTGCTTCGCCGGGCTGGTAGCCCCCTCCACCACCCTGCTCTTCGGCGGCACTGGCTATCCCGGTCAGCATTCTTCGAAATACCGCTGCGTGCAGCGGGTAAATTCCGTACCAGTACAAGAGCCCGAGCAGCCCCCTTGGATCGAACAACGCCGTCTGCCTGACCGTACTGCCACTCCCAAGTGGTTTTACCTCAAACTCCAGCCACGCCCTTCCCGGAAGTTTCATCTCGGCCCGCATACAGAGAAACCTTCCCGGTTGGTAACTCTCGACTCGCCACGAGTCCACCGTATCACCGACCTGCAGGTCATCCGGGTCACGTCTTCCCCGACGCACACCGACTCCGCCGAGGAGCAAGTCGATGAAACCGCGGAGGCGCCATAACCAGTCGTAGCCGTACCAGCCTGTTCGCCCGCCTATGCGCCGAACCGGGGCAAACGCCTGGTCGGGGCAGACATCGACGGTGCACTGCCGCGAATCGATGAGGCGATGTCCTCGACGCACTCCGCCGTATTTTCCGAAAAGACCCGGGTCAGTTCCTCCAGCCGACATCGCATCAGACCACCGGGTTTCGGCGAACTCGCGATCCTCGTTTTTAAGGGCACTCGACAACGCCTCCCTGACTCCCATCGGTTCCACCTTGAATTTACGGCGGGCACGATCATCGCGTATGACCGTCTCGTGACAGATACTCTCTATCAGCACGCGTCCGACTCTTGCGTACAGGGGTGTAACCAGGCCCAACCAGAGGCTGCTCAGGCGCGGGGTCAACAGGGGAACAGGAACCATCACCCGGCGCAGCCCTCGTAGCCGGGAATACTCCCTCATCAGATCTCCGTATGATACGCGATCAGAACCGCCTATCTCGTATATGCCGGCTTCCCCGGGCTCCATATCCAGAGCGGCTTCCAGGTACACGAGCAGGTCGTTTATGGCTATAGGCTGGGCATTTACGTAGACCCAGCGGGGAGTGATCATGGCCGGCAAACGCTCGACCAGGGAGCAAAGCATCTCGAAGGAAAGGCTGCCCGACCCGATCACTATCGACGCTCGGAACTCGACAACCGGTACCCCCGTCGAGGCCAGGACTCGCCCTACCTCGTGTCGGCTGCGCAGGTGTGGCGACAGGTCAGAATCCTCGTCCCCGAGGCCACCCAGGTAGACGATCCGGCTCACGCCGGCGTCGCGCGCCGCACGAGCAAAGTTCTCGGCAGCGCGGCGATCCTCTTCTTCGAAGTCCCCCTTACTCACCCCGCCCATGGAGTGAACCATGTAGTAGGCCGTGTAAACGCCATGCATAGCGTCGGCAAGGGTTTCCTCGGCCAACACGTCCCCTTTGACTATCTCGGTGCCAGTCCGCGTCTTTCCCGCGAGAAACTCTGGTTTACGGGCAAGACACCGTACGGCTAAGCCCCTGTTTTCCAATCGCCTGACCAGGCGACCGCCGATGTAGACCGTCGCCCCGGTCACAAGAATAAGCCTCTTCACTATCGTTTACCCCCCGTGGCCAAGCCCCCCTTGGGCTCCTGCCGCGACCCCGCTCCGACGTGTCCCGTGACCCACACGTCTACCTTCTGCCACTCTGCCCGCAGCCAGTCCGCGCCTGCATCACGACCCGAAGGCACCTGGTCACCAGCAACGCGGCGAAAATCGACGCTCACTTGCCCGTGCAACAGGTCGCCGCGCCAGATCTGTGCAAGTGAAGCAGCTCCCTCGAATCCTGTGTGTGTGCAGATCACCACGTCCACCCCCGGTGCCCCCTCCCGTAGCGCCAGCGTTCCAGCCGTACGCGGTGGGAGTACGCAAGCAAGTGATTCTGAATACTCGATAAGCTCGGCGTCGCCCTCCCGCCGCAACCGGGAGAGAACCTGCTCACGCTTGGACTCTGAGAAGCGGGTCCCTTCCGGGTATATGAGAACACCTTCGTCCGGACCAAGGTCGCACGCCAGTTGCCGTATCCTTTCCACTTCGGCACCCGAATCTTCTGCAGCACGATCTACGAAAACGTTGGGTATCCGGTTGCCAACTATGTCCAAGCAGGGATCCCACAGCAGTTCCCGCTTGAGTACGTAGCGCAACATCAACCCGTGCGGCCAGCTGATAAGGGCCGAGGCCAGCAGCGTGTCAGCAGTGCTCGCGTGCCGAAGCAGGAGTATATAAGGACCACGCCCGAGGTCGATGTCCCCCTCTACTTCAAACCGCATCCCGAACAATCCGATCACCGCCCGAAGAAGAGTTGCCCCCCACCATGCCTGCAGGCGAAAATGCAGGCCTAGCCAACGGTCGCGGTCCATGCCGACCGTCTTCCGCCACGCCCAGAAGGCCAGGCTTGCCGCCAGGCCCAGCATCTCGCATCCCAGGTATACCGTTACGACCAGCGCGCAGCGCAGAGCCACGCCGTTGTTGCGACGAAACAGGTCAGTGGCGGCCGCTACAAGCAACCACGCAGGTGCAAGGGCCATCCACGCTATCCACGCGACGATATATCCCGGCACTGTCAACAGCCTGCGGCGTAACATCCTCGCCAGCCCTCAAACGTGATTCCGGAGCATGAGCTCCCGGGGATGAGGTTCCAGGAAAAGCTGCCCCTCCAGGTATTCTATATAGTGCATCCTGACCTGGGCATTGTCGCTCTCGGTTCGGCCGGCCTGTTGGCTGCCACGCTTACGCTGCAACCGAAACAACCGCGCCCAGCCTACCTGCTCGCTTTGCTGGGGCTGCTGCCATTCTCGTTTCAGACCATCATCCTCGATGCGATAGCCTGGCCCGCCTATTTCTGACCTACTTCTTCGCCATCATCGCTCACCACCAGCTCGGGCCTTCTCACCGCCGGACAACACCCCGGCTCGCAGGGGTCGATCCGGGGACCGAGCGAGCCAAGGGCCAGCCTCCGGGAGCCGGGTACCAGTCGCTCGTCTAACAGTTCGCGTATCATCGAGACAAACCGTGGAGCAGTCCCAACCGTAGGCACCCGCACGAGCTTCATACCAAGCTCGTCTGCACGCTCACGAACCTGCACGTCGAGGTCGTAAAGAACCTCCATGTGATCAGAAACAAAACCGGACGGGACGAGTACGACGTACCTGGTTCCCCGCGAGTGCAATGCCTCGAGATGCTCCACGACGTCCGGTCCCAGCCAGGGCTGTGTCGGCGGGCCACTGCGACTCTGGTAAACGTTATCCCACGACTCCACCCCCGCTCCCCGTGCCACCAGCATGGCGGTGTCCTGCAGCTGCAGCTCATAATCGCAGGTATTTGCCATGGCACGCGGCAGGCTGTGGGCAGTAAAAACTACCCTCGCCTCGGCCCGTTCGCCGGGCGAGAGCCCGGACAGGGCCTGCGCGAGGTTTTCAGACATCGGCTCTACAAAACCGGGGTGATTCCAGTATGGACGCAACTTGTCGATTCGAGGGGCTCCCTCCCCCACGGCCAAACACGCGGCTTCAATGTTTTCTTTGTACTGGCGACAGCCCGAGTAGTTGCTGTAGGCAGAAGTCACGAAGGCCAGCGCCGTGCGAACACCGTCACGTTTCATTTCTTCGACTGTGTCTGGCAGAAGCGGATTCCAGTTTCGATTTCCGAAATATACTGGCAACTCGTACCCGTGCTCAGCGAGCTCGGTTTCCAGGGCGGCGATCAAGCAACGGTTCTGGGCGTTTATCGGACTGACCCCGCCAAAGAGCTGGTATTGGCCGGCAACTTCCTCGAGCCTCTCCCTGGGTACGCCACGGCCGCGGGTGACGTTCTCCAGGAACGGTAGAACATCGCCGGCCCCCTCGGGCCCACCAAAAGAAAGAAACAGGACTGCGTCGTAACCAGGCATCTGCAAAGATTTTGTCTGTTAATTTTCCGCAGTCAAAGGTTAACAACAGTTGGCGGTTTAACTGAAAAATCGAATACATAGGAATATCTTGCTCAACGATGTTTCCTGGAGACCTGAGCCCCTACCACCGCGGTCGCCCGCTCGTCCATCGATGTCCCCCTGGTTGGAGCGTTTGTGATCACGCTTCAGTAACGGCGGCGAAGATATTTCTTAGTTTCATGGGGGGCCTGGTTGCGGCCCGTTGGATTGACAGCCGGGTACGAAGTTAAAACGCCAATGAGGTCCCGTCGATGACCTCCCTCCCCCGGTTGGAAAAATATATGCGGCCGACAAAGCTCGGCCGCACCGGGCGCTAAGTTTGCCCGGCGCGGCTCGAACGCTGCCATGCAGTGCAGCTCGCCATGCAGCCTATGCAGCGATCACGCTCGATCACGGGCCACATAAGGGGTTAATAGCCCGTGATTCAGTCCGCGGCCCCGGTAACGGCAGCCTCATCGGGCAGTGAGCACTCCAACTCCAAGTCGATTCCAACCGCCACCTGCAGGGTCAACAGGGCATCGGCCGCGGTCACGCTACCGCTACCGTTGACGTCACACAGGGCTAGCGGACAGTAGACCTCCATGCCGACGGCGTTCTGCAGGGTGCGCAGAGCGTCGGCCACTCCCACCCAGCCGCTGGAGTCGGGATCGCCGCAGCATTCATCGACCAGGAATTCGCTCGCACAGCTTCCCTCGGCGCACACATCTGTGCCAGTACACGGGTCACCGTCGTCGCAGAACTCCTCGTTGGCGGCCACGACGCAGCCCCTGGCGGAATCGCAGCTGTCGTCGGTGCAACCGTTGTCGTCGTCGCAATCAGCAGCCGCTCCGCCCACACAGGCTCCACCTGCGCAGGTGTCCTCCGTGGTGCAAGCGTCGCTATCGTCGCAATCGGCCGAGTTGTCCATGCTGTGACACCCCTGGGTCGAGTCGCAACTGTCGTCGGTGCAACCGTTGCCGTCGTCGCAATCAGGCGCGACCCCGCCCTCGCAGCTACCCGCCGCGCAGGTATCGGCCGTGGTGCAGGCATCGCCGTCGTCGCAGGCGGCCGTGTTGTCGCTGTAGGCACAACCAGTCGCGCTGTCGCAGCTGTCG
>Ga0114996_10001446_pt1 | contig 32038 bp, 36 predicted proteins | sample ArcticOcean_MG_C_4_FD_87039 | JGI IMG/M metagenome (GOLD analysis project Ga0114996, IMG submission 87039) | Marine microbial communities from western Arctic Ocean - ArcticOcean_MG_CB4_134 | ecosystem: Environmental > Aquatic > Marine > Oceanic | place: Arctic Ocean: Canada Basin | collected... | reverse complement strand
TCTGGCAAAAAAGCCTCAATCATCGACTGATTACCCATCTTGCGGTGCATGAACTGACTCCTCTGTGTGGTATCTTCTACTCCGAGGATTATCCTCCTTTACCTCGGTTATGCAAACGTCTCCCGAGGGAGAGGATTGAGGTGAGGGCGGAGATGCTGCCCTTCAAACCAAGGTCGTTTCGAGCAGTTACTTGATAGCCTGTCCTGAGCCACGCCGAAGGGGGTGAGTGCGCAATACATGGCGCCGTCAAACCAAAGTAGTATTACTATCTCAAAAAACGCCCAATATACAAAAAACCCTGGGCACTTACTGCGCCAGGGCTCTTGACCTACACAAAAAAATGTTTGGGTAATCAGTCCCTGGCAGGCCCTCCACGGGCGGCGACACGTCCTATGCCCATCGTATCCATCGAGGGCACGTGCGACTGCGTGACCACCGCGAACGCGGTTTTTTTGTATATTCCGTTGGCTAGGTGTGACGAACATCATCTGTATACCGCATACCGTTGCAGACTCGAAACTGCATTCCCGATCTTAAGCATTCCCAATTGGTACCCGGCCTCGAATCATCTCTGCCAGTTGCTGGATAACGTGCAGGTTTCCTGAGCGGCTCAAGTACTGGGGGTGATATGTCCGGAATGCCAGTTCAGGCAGGTCCGGGTGTTCGAGCCGATACACAAGGTCAAAGATCGAATGATATTCGACTCCAGGAAAGGTCTTCCGAAGTCGTGCGTCGTAATAGGGCCCGGTGAAGAACACGACCGCATCTGGCCGCGCGATGCGTATCTCGCCTTGCACTAGTCCCAGGCCGCTCACCAACTCTTCGACCTCGGCGGGTGGTCTCTTTTCGAGACGGCTTGCCTTGACGAGGTTGGACCAGAGGAAGGTGAGTTGCGACCCGCCTTCGTTGACTGCCTTGTTGAGAGCGTGGCTGTTTCGCCAGAACGGTGTTCTCATGAAACGCTTGCCGAGATCGAATCTAACGTACCGCCTCAGTTGAGTTTCCACGTCGTCTTGAGGATTACCCCAACCACGGGTCTCCTGTCCGGCTATCATCAACTTTGTTTTAGCTAGATGATACGATTCGGGAACGACCAGTGCGTGCAACCCCGAAACACCTTCTAAGTCAACACCCGCGTCGCGAAACTTGACGAAGGCTTCGGAGTATAGCTCCCGCAGATCGGCGTTCATTGATGCTTCTGCTTCGTTCAACAAGGGCCTCCTGATGACGTGAAGTCGCCGACGGCCTATGCACCTTACTCTACCGCCCAGCTTCCGTCGACTCCCAAGAACCGCCCGATGTCGTTGACCTCGGCGTCAACGGCGGCGTGAATCTCCTTGTGTAGAGGCTCGAACGGGCTCACTGTGATAGACATTTTGAGGCCCGTGCGCTTGCGTGTCCAGGTGGCGACGGCGCGGCCATCGACGAGGATCACTGGACGGATGATGCCGCCTCCGGGGTGAACTTTTTTCATAAGGTCTGGTGAAATGTCGAGATCACGAGTGCGGTAGCCCAGCAGGTAGGTGTCGAAAGCACCGAGCATCTTTGTTATAGACCCCGCGTCAAGCGTTTGATCCAACCATTCAGCTCGGTCCTTGAGTAGCCACATTGGAAGTCCTTCTACATCGACTTGCAGCAACTCGCCAGCGATCTCGTCGTACCCAGCGCGAGCGTCGGCGACCGGCAAGCCAGACCACACCTGAAAATCGTCGGGCGTTGCGGGGCCGTATGCAGTAACGTGTCGACGGGCAAGCTCGGCTCGCGGGTCGGTGACCTTCGTTTCAACATCTGGTAACCAGTCGTCGAGGAGAACGTGCGTCGCTTTGCCTTTGACGGTCGGGCCGAAGCAGATTATGCCCGCCATCGACGCCCAACTGAGCAGGTGCGGCACCGCCTGCCCCTCCGCCGGCAAGCCATGCTTACTCCATGGCTGCGCTAACTGTTGTCGGGTTAGCGGGCCGTAATCACCGAGTGCTTCCTGCATAACCCTGACGGCCTTTACAAAAACATCCTCGGTAAGGCCAAGCTCCAGATGGCGGCGTTGCATCTTCCGAATCATGAGCGGGCCAAGGAGGCCCAGCATCCAGTGGATGTCTTTCGAGGACACCAGGTGCAGCGTCCATGTCCGCACGACGGAGCGCTCCTCCACCCGCGCCTTTTCTACTTCATCTTCGGTAAGCCCTTGCGTCCGCACACGCACAGCGAGCACCTCAGCGCCGGCATCCTGTGCCTGCACCGCGGCCAGGTCTCGCACCAAGTCAGCGACGCCAATCCGCGCGTTAGCATGGAGATGCTGCGCGCGAAGCCGGAGTTTGCGGGCTTTTTGTATAGTGAGCGAGATGGTCATAATGTCTTCTTTGGGTATCGTCGGATGTATATGAGCGAAACGCAAAAATCGTAGCTGATGCGCCCCAGGCCTCGTCCTTACCCGTTCGGCCTGAGCTTGTCGAAGCCTGTCCTGAGCCAAGCCGAAGGGGGCAAGTGCACCGGACAACCTTGTTCAGCAAATCTGTGATTCGATCCTTCGTGGGAAGGACACGAACGGGTATTCGTCAGGTGTTTTCGCTCAACAGAATGATACCGGAGTAAGGACATCAGGATCGGGTATCATAAACTACAGCCTCGCTGCTAAGCCGGAACACCTGTTGTACCATGCGAGGAAAAATATCTGAGAGTCGTCTTACTCGAAGACGGCGAGACCGTCCACAAGGCCTTCTTTGACCGGAGCTTCAAACCATGAACGTAAAATACTTCGAAGATACAGACACGGCCCTTCTGGAGTTCTCGAACAACGAGGTCTCGGAGACCACTGAGATCAACGAGAACATCTATGTCGACCTCGATGCGGACGGAAACCTCGTCGCGATGACCATTGAGCACGCCCGCCTCAACACCACATTACCGGACGTGAACGTGCAGCTACTGGGTCAAGCTGCCGGTGGGCCAAACAACTAGCTGGACTTTACTCGGCCTCCGAAGTCCATCCTAAATCAGCCGCAGACATTTGTGTGTTCACTCGGTAACATCAATTGGATTCTATTCCGCCGCGTTCACATACCCGGCTAAGCGACACTTCCCTCCATCGACCGACAACTGCACCACCTTACACAAACAAAGGAGCCAAGATGGATCTCAGCTTAGCCAACAAAAACGTACTCGTGACTGGTGGCAGTCGGGGGATCGGCAGGGCGACGGCGCTGCACCTGGCGGCTGAGGGCAGCAACGTGGCGATTTGCGGTCGTGGCGAGGAGACGTTGAACAGCGCGCTTGACGAACTACGCGCGGTGACTCCGACGGCGTGGGGCGTGACAGCGGACGTGACGAAGGCTGCCGACGTGGAGGCATTCGTGTCAGGCGCTGCCGAGCAACTGGGCGGCATCGACGCGCTGGTCTGCAACGTGGGTGGTCACCAGGGCGGCGAGACGCTTGATGCAACCGACGAGGAGTGGCTGGCGACCATCGACGTGAACCTCATGCACTCGGTGCGGACGATCCGCGCCGCCGTACCGCACATGAAGGGCAAGGATCACGCGAGCATCATCATCGTGTCTTCGATTTCCGGCTGGAAGCCCGGCCCGCGAGCGCAGTACGGCGCTGCCAAGGCCGCCGAGATATTTTTGGCCAGTTCTCTTGTGTGGGATCTGGCGGGCGATAATATCCGGGCCAACACCGTTTGCCCAGGCTCGATCTACTTCCCTGGCGGCGGCTGGGCCGAGTACGAGCGCGACGACCCCGAGGGTTACGCAAAATTCCTGGCGGACGAGCTTCCGTCGGGTCGCCTCGGCTCGGACGACGAGGTCGCGGAGGTTATCACCTTCCTGTGCTCGGAGCGCTCCCGCTGGATAAACGGCGCGATGGTCCCCGTTGATGGCGGGCAGGGTCGCCCAACAGGCCGCTGGTTCAAGTGATTTTTGTATAGGCATGATTTTCTGGAGCGAAACGTGAGTTTACAAAAAAGACCAAAGTCGGTCGTGATCGTCGGGGCCGGTATAGCGGGGCTAAGCACGGCCATTCACCTCGCTGAGAAGGGCGTCGAGCGGGTCACTATTGTTGATAAGGGCAAGGTCGGAGACGGCTCGAGCATCCGTGCTGCCGGAATCGTGACTATGCTCCAACACAACCCTGCGTCCATTCGCGCCCGCGCTCGCAGCCTCGATATTTTCGAGAGATTCAGCAAAATTCTCGACGGCTACACCTTCCATCAGGTCGGCTGCCTGAACCTGATGACGCACCAGGCCTTCGAGGACAATGCACCCATGCGCGACATCCAAAATAATTTGGGCGCGAAGATCGAGCTGCTTCGAGGCAGCGAGCTGCACGAAAAATTCCCGGACATGGTTGCTGGCGAGGATGACTTTGGCGTTCTTGATTTGCGCGGCGGTTACAGCGAACCGCATCACTACGTGCCAGCGCTCGCAGCCAAGATTCGCTCGCTCGGTGTCGAGATCAGGGAGCACGAGCCGCTGACCGAGTTCGCTATCAGCGGCGACCGGGTAACAGGCGTGGCGACGGCTAATGGCGAGACCATTGAGGCGGAGGCGGTCGTATGTACGGTCAACGCCTGGGCCAATCATGTACTTGGCCTCACTGGGCAAAAAATCCCGATGAAGAATTTTGTACACGAGCGATTCGTGACGACGCCGTTTTCGCGTCCGCCAAGGCTTCCAGCGGTCAACGAGAACGTCAAAGACGGCTACATTCGCCCGACTCACGACAACCGCCTACTCGTCGGCAGCGTGGCACACAACCCAAGCGAGTTCACCATGCCCGGCCCAGACTTCTCCCTGGCCGATGTTGAGCCCGACCCAACGGCGCTGCCCTTCCTTAGGGAGGCGATGGTCGAGCGGGTGCCGATGCTCGCCGACGCCGAGTGGGACTACCACCGTGCCGGCCTCATCAGCTTTGCGATGGACGCTAACCCTGTGATCGGGCCGGTGCCTGGGCTGCACGGCGCGTATGTCGGCGTGAACTTTCACTCCGGCGGCTTTGGCTACAATCCGGTCGCCGGCATGCTCCTCTCCGAGTACGTCGTCGATGGCAAAACGAGCATCGACGTTGATGATTTTCTGCCAAGTCGCTTCGCCGATGTCGACGTAGATGATTTTCTTTCTACGCCTCTTCGACACCACGATATGGGAAAGAAGCGGCATTAGTCTGAGTACCTCTATCAATAACGGTGTGCAAAACTCACCCCCTTCGGCGTGGCTCAGGACAGGCTTCGACAAGCTCAGGGCGAACGGGTACCTTAATTCCCTTCGTGCTGAGCATCGTTACGTCCGGTGACCAGACCGAATCGAGGCAAGTAACTGCAATAGGCAAGACTCTTGTCCTCTCCCCCTCGACGGGGGAGAGCTAGAGTGGGGGTGAAGGCGCTAACCCGCAACTCAATGTAGTTTGGAGCAGTTACTTGATAGCCCTTCGACAAGCTCAGGGCGAACGGGTATCGTAGGGGCGTTCGGGGCGACGACAGGGGGATCGCCCGTACGACCCGCTATGTAGGGGTCGTGCCCCCGTGCCGACCCCGGTGACGCCAGATACGTTCACAAGGAAAGGCAAATGACCACCACTCACAAACAACATCGACTGATCCTTTGTAACGACGGCGGGCCGCTGCTTGGACCGAACGTCGAAGCGCCCATCGGGGCCGACGGGCTGGAAAAACTTGTGCTGGAGCCGCTGGACGGGACGCAGGTCGATACGCTGTTCTGGCAGATTGGCACTGATGTCTTTAAGAGTTCGCCTACACACCGGCTGACCGGCTGGTACTCGCACCGCACCGACATCGGGCCGCAATGGGGCGACGGCATGGACGCCTTCACCTCGGCGGGCAACTGGCGTATATACGAGAACACGCGGGACCTCATCGAGCAGGGCACCGATCCGCTGGAAGTGCTCGTCGAGCGAGGGCACAAGCGAGGCATCGACGTGTTCGCCTCGATGCGCGTCAACGACATCCACGACGGTTTTCACAAAGACGGCGATCCGCCGTCCTTTGTCCCGACCAAGCGAGAGCATCCCGAATGGCTCCTGGGTCCCGCGTACAACCCCGAGCCGGAGAGCAGGTTCAAGGGTATATCGCGCTACGCATTGAATTTCGCTGTGCCGGAGGTACGGGACTACGCCCTGGCAATCGCCACCGAGGCCATCGACAACTACGACGTGGACGGTATCGAGTGGGATTTTTGCAGGTTTCCGCGCCTGTTCCCCGAGGGGACGGCCCGCGACAACGCTCATCTCATGACCGACCTGATTGGCTCACTGCGCCAGGCCCTCGATACGAAGGGTGAACAGCAGGGCCGACGCCTCGAACTCGCCGTGCGGGTGCCGGCGACCATCGACCTGTCAGCCGCGTTCGGGCTTGACGTTGAGGAATGGATACGGCAGGGGTTCATCGACATCCTCATCGCAGGCGTCGTTCACGGCAATTCGCACAGGATCCCCATCGAGAGTTTTGTACAGGCCGCCGAGGGCACCCGCGTGCAAGTGATTGCACAGAATCCGGGCTTCTTCTGGCTCGGACGGCCCAATTCGGCCAAGGTGCTCTGGGGCGAGACGGGCCTGTACAGCGACGAGATGTGCCGCGCGACGGCGGCGGCCCACTGGCAGGCGGGCGCCGATGGCGTCTACCTGTGGAACAACCAGTTGATCGAGTTCAACCACAGTGCGGACTACGACGCCCAGCCCTGGCGCGAGGTGGGGTCGCCAGACACGCTGATCGGCAAGGACAAGCACTACGCCGTGGACTCCCCCGCCGATTGGGACACGATGCGCTACGAGCTTGGCGCGCCAGCAGTGGCACAGGGGCCGCTGCCGCAGACCCTCGCCAACACCGGTGACTCCGCCGAGGTCAGCATCGACATCGCCGACGACATCGCCGACGGTTCACCAAATGCAACCCTACGAGTCCTCATCGTCAACCTGACCAACCGCGACGACGTGACGTTTACACTCAACGATGTTGAGCTAGACATCACCAGGGCAAAAATCGCCCTCAACTACGACGACTGCTGGCTCGACTTCGACGTATCGAAAGGCCCTCTAAAACGCGGCTGGAATTTATTGAATATGCGCGTCGTCGAGCGCAACCCTCGGGTCAGCGCACCCCTGACCGTGGCGAGCGTCGAGGTAATCGTGCGGTATTAAGGGCAAAAAAAGTCTCCGATCCACCCGAGGGGTCGAGCAGACCCCAATAGCGGCCAACCTGCCGAAAGAGCAAAGAACATGACCTCCGCTCGAAAGAAACACCACCTCATCCTGGGCAACCACGGCGGCGGCCCAGCGATTTTGACCACCGGGCTCCTCGTCGTTCTCTGGGTCTACGTATACAGTTTTGCATCGAACCCGAATCCATTCATTGTCTGGCCTCTCCTGGGAGGGATATTGCTTGGAGTTGGCCTGATGGTCGCATCGGCGGTTATGACTCCTGTCGCAACAAAAAGGTGGCTGATTTTTAGCCTAGTCGGGCTTCTCGTCGTTGCATTTGGGGTGCTGACAATCTACAGTGTTGGCCTACTCCTCGCTCCCTTGGGGCTCGCGTTGTTTGCTGTTTCTGTGATCAAGTTGCTCGTTATCGGCTTGTTCAAGCCTAACGCTGGCCAAACAGGTTGAAGATAGCAGACGAGGTATCAACGGTCCGGAATGGACGATTGCAAACGACTCGCGGTGGGGGCATCTCGCTGAAATATTGGGACTCGTTCGTCGTCAGAGAAGTTGAGATCGACAGCACCAGGGAATAGTATCCTGGCGAGCCGACTAGCGAGAATAAGCCGTCAGATATGCAGCAGATCTGCAACAATCGGAGTAGTTTTTGGCTAGCGGTCGCGGTGAGGGCGAATATTCCGCTCGGCGATACAAGTCGCACCAGAGAACCTCCGCCCTCTCTACAACTGCCCGAACGCGGCCAACCCTGCCATAAACAGCACCACCCCGAATATCGCCACGACACCCTGAGCGAAGATCGCGCTGTGTTTGTTGGCGGCGAGGACAGTCACGTTCATTACACTATGCAGTGGGATGGCAGCGATTACTAAGAAGGGCCATCTTGCGACCAGCAGCGTTAGCGCGACGTGCACCATGCTGGCGGAGAGGCGCTCGAGTATTCCCCAGAACGGACTGACGTCTGTGCCGATCCCGAGCTCCGCGAGCTGCTCGCGGGCCTCGTTGGCTTTCTCGTCGTCGCGACTAAGCAGCGATAGGATTACAAAGCCGTTGACGATGGCATAGACGACTTCGATGGCCGCCCAGCCGAGGCCGATCGAATAGGCCACCTCGAACTGCGTACCAACGATTAGCAATACGCCTAGGCGGACTGTCTCCTCTGCGGGGCCCGATGCGTAGACAATTGTTCTCTGGATCGCGGCGGGTGAGTCAAGGAATTGTTTCGCCAGTAGCGCGACGGGCATCCGGAGCACCAGCGCGATAAGCCAGCCGGCAGCGCCGATTCCGACCGCAGCCCAGTTCAGGTCGAAGCCCCACTCGAGCAGTGGCAAGGCAAGCAACACGGGAGCAAGCAGCATTAATGGACTAGCCAGGCCCAACTCGACGAATATGCGCGGTGAAGATATCTGTTGATTGGTCATTGACCTCCCCTTAATTGAGTCTGTTCTTCGTTTCGCGGTTCCGGTATTACAACCGTCGAAAGAATCCGGCGACGGCGTCCGGGTGCTGGGCCTTGCGCGAGCAGCGGCTCGATCTCGCGGGTCAGCGTGGCTATCAGCTTTGCGAACTCCTCGTCGCTCAGATACAGGGGCGCTTGGCGGTAGCCCACACCATCGGCCTCGAAGTCAAGATCGCTGGTCTCCAGATAGCGTCCGAAGTCGTTGAGCAAGGTGCTCACGAAGGTCGCGAAATACCTCATGTGCTCATCCTTGCTCACATCGGCGAGGTCACGGCCACCCAGGTCCGCCGCACCCTCGGCCAGGGCGTATACCCGTTCAACCGTCCCGCGAACTGGCCTCTCCTCGACGACGTGTAAAATTCCCGCGTCGGCGAGCTTGTTAACGTGCCGATACAAGGTCGCCTGCGGCACGTCGGAGAGCGCGCTGCCGATCTCCTTGGGCGTCAACGACCTTCCGACGACTGCCTGTATGATTCGCAGGCGTATGGGGTGAAGAATGAGGTCTGCTGTCGAACTGGGCATCTGTTTCCAATCCTTAACGTTATCGTTGTTGATAGCATTATCATTAATGATAATATATGTCAAAGGGTGAAAATCTACCGTCGAGCAGGAGCCTTGCGTAAGCTATTAAAGGACCGTATGGCGTCCGTGGAGGGATGGCGGTCCCACTGACGCAGTTTGTCTGACTGAGGAACAAAAATGCCAACCGCAGCCATCGAAGTCCGCAAACAATACACTCGTGATGAAGAGACCGGCATCATCGACGCCGTTCATGCGTCGATGATGGAAGGGCTGAAAATACCGGAGTGGGACAAGACGGTGCGCTTGATCGTCCACGAGCCGCACCGCTTTCCGCCGACGCCCGGCAGGGACGGAGCGCTATACCCTTGCATCGACCTGTTCACCGGGCGGTCGCTCGATGCCAAGAAAGCGCTGTATCAGGCTATCGTCCGGAACCTGGAGCCGTTCGGCATCCCGGGCGATCAGATAAAGGTGCTCCTGCGAGAAATCCCTGCGGAGAACTGGGGTATCCGTGGGGGCGTCCCTGCGTCCGAGGTCGAGTTGGGCTTCGAGGTGAACGTGTAGGTGGCACCTGCTAAGATACGTCCTCAAATACCGAACGAACGAGGACTGGTATGAGTGGCGAACCGACATTTCGCGAAGTACAGAATTTCCGGCAAATCTGGCTGTGGGGACTGACAGTCCCGCTCATGCTGCTTGTAATCGGGCTGATGGCATGGGGGATGTTCGTGCAGTTGGTAAACGGAGACCCTTGGGGCACGAGTCCGGCCTCCGATCTCGTACTCGCTATCGTCGGGGTGTCTGTGATAGCGCTGTGTCTCCTGATTCTTTATGGCCTGTACGCTCTCACTCTCGTCGTCGCGGTCACTGACTCTGACATCACTGTCCGAATGGTCCCGCTTTTGAATCGAAGTATCGCACTGGCTGATGTCGTGAAATGCGAACTTGTCGACTACAACTCGATCAAAGAATACGGTGGCTGGGGGATCCGCTGGGCTCCTGGCAAAGGATGGGCCTACATTGTGAGCGGCCATGAGGGGGTGAAGCTTGAGCTATCGAGAGGGAAGAAGGTGATGATTGGCACGCAGCGGGCGGAAGAGCTCGCTCGGGCAATCAACGAGAACCTCCCAAGCGCCCGTAGCGACTTCGCTGATTAATACTAATCGGCGACCGGCGCGAGGCTCACGCAGTGAACTTCAACTCGTCGCGCAAGGCCGGAGACCCGAAGCCTTTCGTCAGTTGCCGACTAATATGCCGCGCACATATGCGACCGGACGTAGCGCCTGTTCTCGGCTTCGTCGATCATGGCGACGGCGTAGTCCTCGAGGGTGATCCGGCTCTCGCCGTTTTCGTCGAGGATGCGCGTTCCCGGTGAAGTCCGGTATTTTCCAGTACGCTCGCCCTCAGGGAAGACCGAGGCGGGGCTGACGAAGGTCCAGTCGAGGTCGCATTGTTTGTATATACCTAGAGCATTTCGATGATCGTTGGCGCCGGGCCGTACCGACGGCGGAAACTCCGGCGTATCGACAAGCTGCACTTTTTCCGAGACCCACGAGCTACCCGCTCCTCCGACGACCAACAGTCGAGCGACGCTCGCTCTTGTCAGCCCATCAATGAGCGACAGCGCCGCCTGCGCCAGAAAATCGTGCGCAGCACCCTCTGGTGCACCGACAGAGCTGATCACGACATCGTGCCCCTTGGCGACTTCGGTGACCTGTGCTGGGGCAAGTATCTCGGCGGAGACGACTGTGAGATTCTGGTGCGGAGGAAGCGCGGCAGTGCCGCCGTCACGCGAGACAGCCATGACCTGGTGGCCTCGGTCGAGCGCCTCGTTGAGTATACGTGTGGCGACCCGTCCGGTCGCGCCGAATAGGATGATTTTCATGGGTGCTCCAACTAGCCGGATGTTCCTGCGACAGCGACTGCTCGCGCCTCTTCATAAGAAACGACCGATACCTCGGTGTGGAGATCTCGTAGTTGAGTCAACAGCGGCGTGATTCGGTCGGTAACGACGCCGTCAACGTAAGGTTCGTGACAGCTTTTACATACCTCGGCAGGCACGTCCTTGACGACAACAATGGTGCTCTCGAACGTGAACGGAATGGTCGTCGTTTGCTTGACCAAACGACCGCCGCACGTCGGGCATCTGCTAGCGTTTTTGAGTTTCCCAGTCATTATAGTTTCCGTTCGCCCTGAGCTTGTCGAAGCCTGTCCTGAGCCACGCCGAAGGGGGTGAGTGCGCAATACAAGTTCACTCACGAGCGATGTGACTGACTGACTCATGCTTCGAGAAGCTATCAAGTAACTGCTCGAAACGACCTTGACTTGCGGGTTAGCGCTTTCACCCCCACTCTAGCTCTCCCCCGTCGAGGGGGAGAGGACCAGCGACTTCTCCATCTGAGTTACTTCCCTCGATTCGGATCAGTTATCGAACGTAACCGTGCTCCGGACGAACGGGTTGCGAGAATGCCGATTGCCATAGGGCGCTGCTCGAAACCGAAGGCCATCTCGTCCCCGCAACCCTAGTATATAGGCTCGTTGACCATTTCGATGAAGATGGGGCCTTCGTATGGGTGGGCGGCGGCGACGTCCTCGTCGAGTTCGACGCCGAGGCCGGGCTTTGTGGGCGGAATGATGTAGCCGTCCTCCCACTGGATCGGCTCTTTGAGTATCTCCGCGTGGAAGCCGCCGAAGGTCTCGATGCTCTCCTGAATCAGGAAGTTGGGGCTGCACGTGCCAAGCTGAATGTTCGCCGCCGCCTCGATGGGCCCGCAGTACAGGTGCGGTGCCATCTGCGCGTAGTGCGCCTCTGCCATGCCCGCGATCTTTTTTGCTTCTAGAATACCGCCGACCCGACCGAGCGCTGGCTGTAGAATAGCTGCCGCTTGGCGCTCCAGTAGCTCGGCGAACTCGTACTTCGTCACCAGCCGCTCGCCCGTCGCGATGGGGATGCTCGTCGAGGCAGCGACGCGGCTCATCTCCTTCATGTTCTCCGGCGGCACCGGCTCTTCGAACCACAGCGGGTCGAACTTTTCCAGGCGCCTCGCCAGGCGGATGGCGCTCGACGTGGTCATCTGGCCGTGCGTGCCGATCAGCAGGTCTGCCTTGCTGCCCACCGCCTCTCGAATGTTTCGAGTAACCACCTCTGCGTTTTCGAGAGCTTCCAGTGAAAGCTGCCGGGGGTCGAAGGCGGACATCGGCATGACGGGGTCGAATTTTACGGCGGTGAAGCCCAGCGAGACATAGTGCTCGGCCCGTTTGGGCGCAACCTCGGCGTCGCCGAACGCGTCGCCCACGGAGAGGTGGTCGGTCGCCTCGGTCTCAGGGGCAGGGTAGAGGTACGTGTACGACCGCAGTTTCTCCCAGACCTGGCCGCCGAGAAGGTTGTAAATAGGCTGGTCGAGGGCCTTCCCCAAAATGTCCCAGCACGCCATCTCGATGCCGCTGAGCACGCCGGAGGTCGACAGGTCGGGGTGCTGCGTGAAGCCGCTGGAGTAGATGATCCGCCACAGCGACTCGATGCGAAACGGGTCCCAGCCGATGACGTACCGCTCGACCACATCCTCGATGAGCCCCGCCACCTTGTCCGGGTGGAACGGCACGCTGTACACCTCGCCGATGCCCTCAATGCCGTTGTCAGTAGTCAACTTGAGGAACACAAAATACGCCCCGCCATGATGCGGCGGAGGGTTGGCCACGACGTAGGTCTTCAGATCGGTGATTTTCATAGGGCTTATCCTGTGGAGAGTTATAATTTTTGGACATAATTGGCTTGGAGCCATCGTATCATTCAGGTAGCTGCAGAAAAACACCGTAGGGGTCGTGCCCCCGTGCCGACCCCGGATCCTGCCTTACGCAACAGCCTGAAGAACCCGCTGGGCAAGCCACATACACTGGCTCAGTCAGCCAGACGCGTGGCTCAACGCCTCCAGCACTTGGTCGTGAATACGAGGCGTGGCTATGAGAACGGACTCCACGTGCTTCGCCGTCCAGTCGATCCTGCGCCCTTGCGCGTCGCTGACAATCAGGCCTGCACCCTCGGCAACGGCAGCCACTCCGGCAACGTGGACAGGGTCTGTCTCAGGGAACAACGCTGCACCGATGCGACCCATACACACCTGAGCGCCCATAAAGACCGACGCCACGTACGCGTGCACATGCGCCGCGCCACGGAGTACCTCGCCGTACATGTTGGCGAGGCCGGGGAAAGTCGCGCCGTGAGACTTCTCTAGGCCAATGATACTCGTACCGAGTTCGGTGGACCACGACCGTGTCGGGGCGGTCTCCTCTCCAAATCCATCCACCGGTACCTGCGCCACCCGACCAGGGTGTTTTCGCCGCCGAGATCGCAAAGGCCCCACCGACCAAGTGGCCGTCTTCTTGGAGAGCGACGCTCACACCCCAGTTACCGAGACCCAAAGAGAAGGGAACAGTTCCGCACAGAGGATCCACAAGCCAGTTCATGCGTTGACCCGCAACGGAATTGGCTTGTTCCTCCGAGAAAATTCTTACGCTCGGCGACAACTCGGTAAGGGCGTCGGTGATCGCTTGATCTGCCGCAAGATCAGCGGATGTCACCAACTCGCCACCCGCCTTCCTCCACTGCTGAAGGTCATCCGATTCGGACGAGTACTGCTCTAATAGCAGTCTGGCTCGTGAGACGGCCTCGGCTGCGACTATGCGGGCGGTTTCGGCATTGAGCGCACTTGATTCTGCATGCCCGACACTCCTGCGACGCTCACGTTGGCTGGCATGGGGCCATCGTATCATTCAAGTAGCTGCGCAAAAACACCGTACCCTACATGATCGGGCTAGAGGCAAAATAGTCGCCCCGATTTCCCACACAAGCTGTCACGGCGACTGTGCCGATCCCTTGCCCCACCTTTTCAGGTGCTACAATGCGGCATCCGACGGACTCGTGACTGGCCTGAGAGGGCAATCATGGCTGATTTGCTGAACGCGACTGTGACCGAACAGATCGAACGGGCAATCGACGAGATCTACCTGAGCGACCGTCCTGTTGGCGTGTCCGTGGGTATCGTGCACGGCGACGAACTCGTCTGGAGCAAGGGTTTTGGATATGCCGATCTCGACACCCATCGGCCAGCCGACGACAGGACGATGTTCAAAGTGGGGAGCATCACCAAGACCTTCACCGCTGCCGCCATTTTTCGGCTCCGAGACGCTGGAAAGCTCAGCATCGACGACCGGGTCATCGACCACATCGAGGAGTTCGGGGCCGTCCGCCCGCTGAAGGGCAAACCTGAGTCGATCACGCTGCGGCATTTGCTCTGTCACCATTCTGGGCTCTCCGGCGAGGCGGCGGGAAAGCATTGGGAGACTCTCGATTTCCCGACGACCGAAACGATCTTGTCGACGATGTCGCAGGTAGGAATTCTTATAGAGCCGGAGACCACGCGAAAATACTCGAGCCTGGGATTTGCACTTCTGGGCGAGATCGTGACGAGAAGGTCGGGGCGACCGTACGAAGAGTATGTGACAGAGGAGATACTGAAGCCTCTGGGGATGGAATCGTCCACATTCGGACCGAGTAATACCCAGCGCGGCCAGGTCGCGATAGGCTACGGCAGTCGGCAGGACGAAGACCGTCCCGAACTTGCGCCGAACTACAAAGACAACGGTGGCGCACCAGCCGGAGGGCTCTACTCGACGGTGCCTGACCTGGCCAAGTGGCTGTCATTCCAGCTCAACTCCGGCGAGGCTAGCGCGGTGCTCGGCCCGGGAACTCTGCGAGAGATGCAGAGGCCGCAGTACTTAACCACGGACTGGAGCAGCGCGGACTGCCTACCGTGGACGGCAACGAGGCAAGAGAATCGTGTGTACCTTTCCCACGGCGGGAGCACGCACGGTTTCATGAGCAATGTGTCGTTCAGCGTCGAGCGCCGACTGGGACTAATCGTCCTGGCGAACTCACACGGTCACGGGGCGGTTTTTCAGATCGCACGTCAGGTGATGGACATCGTGGCCGACATTAAGCCGCAGACTGTAGCCGCGAGAAAGCCATCAGTTCCCAGCGCGACGCCGGTGGAATGGGAGTCGTTCCTCGGTACATATGAGGGCATTATGTCCACCATCGTCGGTATCCGATATCGGGATGGTTCACTTCAGTTGGAATCTGGGGGATATCTTGGGGCCCAGGTCAACCTCGATCCGACCGACGACCGGGACGTCTTCGTACTCTCTGCGGGTCGGATGGAAGGCGAGGAACTTTGCTTCAAGCGCAGCGCAGACGGACAAGTCACCGGACTCAACATGGGCGGGCTGCCTGCGGACAAGCTGGTGCATGCTGGCGAGTAGGCGTGGGCGCTTCGGGTCGAGCTAGGGCTTGCGTGCTATCGCCACGCCCCAGGGAACTGCCACAAACGCGCCGGGATGGGCGTTCAATTCATCGACGTATGCCAATTCCCTGTCGACATCCTCTTGAGTACCCAGCCCAAACTTGACGTAGGCTGCGGCGACGCGAGCCCCGCCGTCACTTCGGAAGGTGTTGTGTAGCGCCGCGATCTCGTCGGTAGAACTGAGGGCCACACAGGTTACAGAAGCGAAGATGTCTGCAAAACCAGCGCGGATGAACTCATGCTTGAGTTCCTTGCCCATATCAGGGTGGCCTCCGTTCGCCTGGATGACGGAAGCCAATGCGTTCGCGAGGGGAGACTGTGGCGGAGGGAACATTATGACGTCGCTCGAAATCCCTTCTCGTGCGGATATGATTCCGCCTGGCTTCAGGACGCGGATGACCTCGGCAAGAACGGCACTGGTGTCGGGGACGTGCATCAGCACGGCGTGGCAATGGGCGACATCGAAAGAGCCGTCCTCGAAAGGGAGCTCGGTCACATCACCCACGCGAAACGTAGCATTTTTGTGCCCACCGGCAGCGGCGGCGGCACGGGCCATTTCGATCTGCGACTCCGTCATGTCGATGCCGTGCAACTCGCCGGGCGCGATAGCAGCGGCCAGGTCAACTGAGATGGCCCCAGGGCCGCAGCCGAAGTCGAGCACGCTCATGCCGGGCTTGAGATAGGGAAGTAGATGAGAGGCGTTGGAGTCTGCACTTCGTCGCTTGAGCGAGCGCAGATACTCCTCGCTATAGCCCATCGTATAGCTGGGTGTCGATTTCGCGCTGCTGCCGTCAGCCAATGCTTCGTCCTTTCAGGGGCGTATCCGCTAGGAAGGGCTCAGGTGCCGCCAGATCATGCTCTTTCTATCCGCCGGTACTCATATCCCCAACCGACTCCAGTTCGTCATACGAGACCATCGACACGTCTGTATTTAGACTGAGTAGTAGGGTGAGTATGGGCATCAGGTGATCGGTCACCTCGTCGCTCACCTGCGGTTTCTTGCAGTCGCTGCACACGTCGGCTGGAACGTCTTGAACCACGATGACCGTGTTCTCGAACATGAACGGAATACTCGCTGTTTGCTCGACCAGGTTCCCGCCGCATTCAGGGCATTTTTTATCTTCTAGAGGTTGTTCAGTCATCGCGCTGCTCCTGCGAATTGGGCCAATAATAGGACACCATGAAAGTGCGATTGATCGCCGCATACGGTGGGTCTGATCAGCCATCGTCCGCCTACGGTACGGTGACGGGTACCAGCAGGTCAACTTCGATGTCATTGTCGGAGAGCTTTGCCAGCACCGCCGGAAGCGATCGCCGTGATCCATATACGATTCCGCGATTTTGCGTGCGAGACCCCTTAGTTCACTTCGAGACCAGCCAGAACGAAGCACCTCTTCGCTTGATTCCACTTAAATGTTCGTGGCTAAATATAGGATCCAATATCCCGTTTAACTCAGAGTCTTGACTTACAAAGTAGTTCGGCAGCACGATATCAAAGTCCTTCTCTCCGCTAAGGATTGCGACTGCCAAAAGGTACTGTTCGGAGTAGTATCGCCTTTCATTTGCGTACTTTGGAGGGTAATCATACGGCAAGAATATATCATGAATATGAATGAACACTCCATTATTAAGACGTGGGATAACTTCGAGAAACAAGATCGTTGCATCGGAGTTCATGAAAACACGATGTGACCCATCAACGAAGAGGATGTCCCCGGCATTGAGTTGATCAAATATCGACAAGTCAATGTCTTCCAATGGCAGACGAATTACGTTATCGCATGCCGCGTCGATCTCCCGCCTGGGATGTGGGTCAATCGAGGTGATGACCGTATGAAGGTTATTGTCCGACACGCTTCGCCTGGCGATGAGAGTCGATAGACCCGACCCTATCTCCAAGTACTGCGCAGGGTGGTTAAGGGCCAGCATTGAGTAAAGTGAGATCGCGTCGATTCCAGGAAACCAAGCCGACGATGAGCCAGTTTCCCAGTATGGGATCGTCGGGTCAGCGGCGATAGCTTCTCGACTCCACAGAGGTATGGCGCTGAATTTGTCCAAGAAACCTACGAAATGTGTCAAGGTTTCCCGATATTGCTCTCTATTCCTTTCGATAGCTTGGAGAAGCAAACTGTGAGGTGGTTTACCGTAGCCATACCTAGGAAGTTCTTTGGGAAGGTAGTCGACTAATATCGGTTCGTAACCGCGCTTTAGCATACCGACGAAAGCCTTGAGTTCATCGGGTTCGACGGCAGGAGTGGTGACAGTCTATGAAAGGTTTCTATCACATCATAGTTCGACCCGAAAGCCAGGCGCAAGCGTTTCAAAATAAGACTAGAGATTCGTCTCACCTTTAAATAAACTAATGCCAATGGAGATTTGGAAGACTCTCCATGTCGACGATTCATTTGTGCCCCCCTCACGAATTCAGTTTCTCGCAGGTCCGAGTACCAACTTCATCACAACCTATTTGTGGCTAATCTACCTACTCGCCTCGAAGGTAAAAGTGGACGAAGTTGGGCCGCGTTTTCAGTGATCGGCCCAAGTCGTTTGCAATTGACGGTCGCACAGGCCCTCCTTCGGTCATCCTTTCGACCCAAACGGATTTGAACCCGTTTCCATCGTTATGCAATTCCAAGGCGCTCTGGGGATTCATCTTAGAGTGTTTGGCGATATGGCCACAAGAGGTGGAGACCTGAGGGTTCTGTCGCAAATTTTGGTGCGTAGACGATTTTGGAGTGAGGTGGCCCTGCCTGGGAGAGGATGATGTGGCTTTTTGCCCTTCACGCCAACCGACCACCTGGTTCATTGGCTGCACGTTCAACGAGCCAATGATGGGCCTGCGATCCAAATGATCGGAGAGCGTTTGATTTAGCCCGTCTCAATGGTGTCCCTGCCAGTCCAGTGTGATAAATTACCCGCGAATTGATAAGCCTACACGAAAAAGGAGCGAATTCATGAAACTAATCCTGACGGGCAGCGAGTATTCGGGGAAGCGGACGCTGGGGCGGCAGATATGGGAATGGTGGGCCGAGCAGACTGGCGGCGAGGTTGATCCGCTCCCGGAAAATGGCTTCCACGATCACTTCACCGTGCCCCATGTGGTGCACACCACGGGCCACGAGGACCACAAGGAAGAGTCCGAAAAGGCGATTCTCAACATGAACCCCGGCCTGCTCGAGCACTTTCAGCGCTTCCAGGTCGAGTACCACCTGGGGCACGGGTTCGTGAACAACCCCGATCACTGGTTGATCGATTTCTACTACGCCGACGCGGTCTTCGCGCCGCTGTACTACGGCTACGGGCGACCCGGCGAGTACGCCGACCGCCGACAGACGCGAAAAAACTGGGACGACGTTGTCATGAAGTTCATGCCCGACGCGATCCTGGTGCTCCTAAAGGCCACCCCGGACGTTATTCGCAAGCGCTTTAATGAGGTCGAGCACCTCCCGAACACTTTGTTCAAGGACGAGGACATCGAGTTTGTCCTCGACCGCTTCCAGGAGGAGTTCGACAACTCCCGCATACACCAGCGCTTCTCCATCAACACCTCGGAGTCGACCGTCGAGGAGTCACTTGCCGAGTTCATCGACAAGGTTGATCCATACATCATCGACGCCGACCGCGAGCGCATGGAGAAGAAAGAGGGGTAGGCTTTCATATCCCCTCTCCCCCTCGACGGGGGAGAGTTAGAGTGGGGGTGAAGGCGCTAACCCATAAATACCGTCATATGAGCGGTTACTTGATAGCTTGTCGAAGCATGAGTGAGCCGGACGTTGTCGTGGTAGGTTACCGCCTCATATGCACTCACCCTTCGACAGGCTCAGGGCGAACGGTTGGCTATATCGTTAACACCCGGCCCGATTATTCATGGATATCCCTATGCCATCCACCGTCCCACGCACACGCGAGCAGCTCGTACACTTCGTGACCTCCACGTCCGCCGAGCTGCAAGCCGAGCTTGAGCTCGAGCTCGGCGGACCGCAGCTTGCCGACATCGTCTGCGTAGACGACTGGACAGTGAAGGAGCTACTGGCCGTGCGCGGCTGGTGGAGCGAGGCCGTCGTCTCCTGGTTTCGCACCGCTCGTGAGGGCGGTAAGCTAGACCTCCCCGCTCCGGGCTTCAAGTGGAACGAGACACCAAAGCTCAACAACGGCATCGCGAAGCGAGCGCAATCCGAGTCGTATAGCAGCGTCAGACAGCGCCTCGGCAACGCCTACGAAGACGTGCTGCGCCTGATCGGCGAGATGGACGACCACGAGCTTTGCGACCCCGACGCCTTCAACTGGACAGGCAAGAATGGCGCGTGTGGCCTCATCAATCTGAACACCGCTCGGCAGTACCGAACGGCCCAGACCTACGTCAAGCATGCGCTCAAAGCGATGGAAGTGGGTCAGCAGCAGTAGGAGAGGGCTCTCGAATTTCGAGATCCGTTCGTCTCCTTCCCAGGAAGGATCGAAGGACAAGTGGGGCGACCCATTCGGCTGAGAAAACAACCTTGTCTTGCGCTCTCACCCCCTTCGGCGTGGCTCAGGACAGGCTTCGACAGGCTCAGGGCGAACGGATTGCGATATGACGCTATAAAACCAATAGATATTAGTCACGCCATGCGAATATTTTGCACCACGATCCCGATACCGAACGCTCGTCTAAACCTGCCATCTGCTGTAAGCAAAGGAACGTCGTGCGCGCGGGCAGCCGCAACGTAGAGTGCGTCGTATGCGCTGAGGTTATGGCGATGTTCCCAGGCCAGCCGGACCAGATCGCCATGCGAGATGCGCTTCACCGGCCAGTCGACGAGGTCTTCGATGGCCATCAGGGCACGCACGTCATCAAGTTGACCGCTCTGCACGGCACGACGCAATACAGATAACACTTCGGCGTCCATTAATTCTGGTGCGGTCAGCGCGGAGTCCTCAATCACGTCGGCAACCCTCAAACCGAGCGGTGTCTTGAGCAGGTACTCGACCGCGACGGACGCATCGACGACGTATTCCGTCACGCTAGCTCTTGGTCGCGGGCTAGCCGCTCCTCCAGGATCAACGACGCCGCCGACACACCCAAGTCAGTCTCAGGGCGTTTGGCCCAGCGTTCGCGCCACTCGTGCATTTCTAGCTCGCGCTCGACTGCGGACAGGACGATATCGCTCATGGTGCGATTATGCTCGCGGGCATGGCGACGCAAGCGCTCGTGGAGGGCATCCGGCACGTTTTTGACTTGCAGGTTACTCATGTCATGATATTAGCATGAAGGGAGCATGACGACAACGCGATGGCTATCATTCTGAGGCAGTAGCGTTTTGAAGGTTCGTTCGTGCTGAGCCTATCGAAGCATAAGTCCCTAAGTCAACGTACCGCGTCGATAATACCGGCGATGCCGCCCCGTGTCACCTGGAGAACGGCTGCGATACCAACTCACGCGCTCGATCGATCTGCGGGGCGCGATTCTCTTCTATCTGCTGTTGTTCGGGTTTTGCCAAAAGCCACCCGAGAAGCTCGACGTTTCGCAGTCGGAGGAACCACGGCAGCTCCTCAATCCAGCGGTCGTCGAATGACCTGTTGGCGCGGTACCCCTCCAGCATTTGCTGAAGATACTGCTTCACGTCGTTCATTCCCCCATGCCCGAACGACCACAATGCCGCAGCGAAGTCCCATATGTACCATCCGTACTGCGCATCGTCGAAATCAAAAGGGTAGACCCGATGGCCGTCCCAGGTCATGTTTCGCCAATGCAAGTCTCCGTGGATGAGGCCATAGTCACCCTGGTCAGTCGGCAAGGTGTCGAGGTGATCGGCTATCTGATTCAACTCGCGGTGACCCTCGACTTCGCTATACGGCATCCAGCTTGCGAAGTGGGACAGCACATCGCGCCAGCTTCGTCGAAGCCGATTCGGGTCGGGATCATGGCGGTCAACCGTTCGGTGCAGGAGTGCTAGCGTCTCACCCCACGACGTGAAAAGCTCCTGCGTAAGCTCCGTTTGTGGCGTCGGTCGCTCACCTGGCAGTTGCCGGAACACTACACAATAATATTCGCCGACCGGAGCGGGCACCACTTCGATGAGCTTGCCCGACAAGCTAGGCAACGGCTGGCAGACCGGTACGCCCTCCTCAGTCGCCAGCCGGATGAATTCAAGCTCCACTGCGATCTGCTCGCGGCTGTGGTAGCTGGTGTGACTCAGCCGGAGGTACCGACCCTCACCTTCTGACTCGAAGCGATACGTGACGTTCAGGCTGTTTCGGACGTGCGTCAGATCGTTGCCGTCGAATCCCCAAAGGGACGCGGCAGCCCGTGGAACGGTGTCGTGGTCGAGCAGCGCGTGGATATTCTTCATGGCGTTACCAGTCTACCATGCGGCTCGTGTCCTTCCCGGACCCCGATTAGCCGCTCTTGTTATCGAATTTGCGAACATATCTGATCGGTTCGCGATCCATACGACGACATCACTCCTTCGACAACGATGTCACGTGAAGTTTGTCGCCAACCAGACTCGTTATGCGCTCCCGGAACTCGGCCAACACGGCGCTCCGTCCGACGAGGGTTATGCGATGGTTACCCGCACTGACGATCACATACTGTTTTCCGTCGAAAGCCTGAACGAGGGCATCGGCCTCCAAGTTCTTCAGGATTGAAGAATCCGGGGCTACCGATCCGCTCCGTGAGAGATAGCGATTCCGCACTCTCAGATATTCGGAGATAGCGAGAAATGGCAGGATCAGCGTGGCCTTCCCGAACGGGCGCGGGACGGGATACGCCTCCGACGGCTCCATCTCCTGGGAATCGTCGACCATGATAAGGCCCTAATCGGACAATCGCCCCAGCACCATTTCGAACTCCTGCAGGCAGACTTCCGGGTGAGCGCCACCATCCAGCAGTGCGAAATCGATTGAAGGTAACTGCTCGATAGCGCGTGGAAGCATCTCAAGACTGTGGCCCTGCATGAACTCAATATGGTCGTTGAGTGTCGGATCGACCTCGTCGATCATCCGGGTTGCCGCTTCCACGTGCGTCTTGTCCTTCTCAATCGAAACGAAAGAAGCGTCGCGTCCGGTAGATCGCAGATAGCTGGGTATCAGGTAGGTCGATATCCCTTGCTGGGGTTTGAACATGCACCCGACCTCGACTGCGTTAAAGGGTGTTGGTGGGGCGGTGTGCTCGATGCTTTCGAGGGCGCACCTGATCACGACGGCCCGCACGTTTGGCGTCGGATCATGTAAGGCTTCCCCAATTGTAGCGGGCTGCCTTCGCTGACGACTTCGTCTTGCGCCGATTCGTCTGGCGAGCTTTGAGAACATGCTCTGTCCGCCTAGCGGTTATCGAAGGATATCATGGGTGAACAGTCTACCATGCGGCTCGTGGACTTCCAGAAATCCAGTGGAACAATCCCTTTACGGATTTCGTCATTATCTGTGAGAGGCCCGAAATATAAAACATGAAACGGGCTACAGGCGTTCAAGCGGCCACTAGACGCAGACCATCACAGAGGACAAGGGATAACAAGATGAAAAGGCACATTGGAATCGCAGCATCACTGATTTTGAGTATTCTACTTCTAGCGGCAATGGCGTGCGAGAGTTCAGAAGACAGTCCAGCACCAACATCGCCACAGGAGAGCATAACGGACACCGCAGCACCGACTGCAACACCGGAAACTGACAACGAAACCATCGATATCGACAACGATGCCGACGAGAGCATGACCGCGGTCATCACCGGCACGGTCACCTACCGCGAGCGCATCGCTCTCTCGGACGGCGCAGTTCTGATAGTCAAACTTGTGGACGTTTCCCGCGCCGACGCGCCGTCCATTACCATCGGCGAATACGAGATCGCGAATCCCGGCCAAGTGCCGCTCAGCTTTGAGATCGAGTACGACCCGTCGGAGATCGACGACCGCTTCACCTACGCGGTGCAAGCACGGATCAACGAGGGCGACGACCTGGCGTTCATCAGCGACACACGCTACAGCGTCATTACTCGCGACAACCCAACTAGCGTGGATATGGTTCTGGTGAAAGTCGGTTCACCGGCATCGGAACCTGAAGATACCGAAGCGAGCACGACCGCGGTCATCACCGGCACGGTCACCTACCGCGAGCGCATCGCTCTCTCGGACGGCGCAGTCCTTATAGTCAAACTCGTGGACGTTTCCCGCGCCGACGCGCCGTCCATTACCATCGGCGAATACGAGATCGTGAATCCTGGCCAAGTGCCGCTCAGCTTTGAGATCGAGTACGACCCGTCGGAGATCGACGACCGCTTCACCTACGCGGTGCAAGCACGGATCAACGAGGGCGACGACCTGGCGTTCATCAGCGACACGGCATACCACGTAATCACACGTGACAATCCGACCAGCGTGGACATGACCCTTGTGAAGGTCGCGAACGTGTCGCAGTCCCTGCCGCCGAACGACAAGGACGAAGTCGACGAGGCACCGGCAGTGGAGTACGTCGAGGTACCCGCGCCTATCGAGACCGTCGAAGTGATCGAGTCGGACGGTACGTACACCATCCACATCGTATCCGGCCTGCCGGGTGGATGCGTGGAGTACAACGGCTACGAAATGACCCGCGACGGCAACACTCTCAACGTGACGATCAAGAACCTTGCCCCAGCACCGGACGCGCTGGTCGCCTGCACGATGATCTACGGATACGAAGAGACTGACATCGACCTGGGTGAGAGCCTCACAACGGGCGAGACCTACACCGTCGTCGTGAACGGCGACACGACCACCGACTTCGTTGCCAGTGCAGCCTATGTAGGCGAGCCGGATAACGGCGAGGCCGATGGACCGGAGAGTGTCGAGATAGCGGCCCCCATCGAGACCGTCGAAGTGATCGAGTCTGACGGCATCTACACGCTGCACATCGTGTCGGGCCTGCCAGGTGGATGCGTCGAGTACAGCGGCTACGACTTGTCCCGTGACGGCAACACCGTAAGCGTCATCGTCACGAACCTTGGCCCCGCACCCGGTACGCTAGTGATGTGCACGGCGATCTACGGATACCACGAGACCGACATCGACCTTGGCGATTTTGTACCGGGCGAGGAATACACCGTAGTCGTCAATGACAAAGTGACCAATGGCTTCGTGGCCCGCGACCCTGAAGGCCCGGCCATGGAAGAGAACGAGTCGCCCATCGAAGCCGTTGACGTGACGTACACCAAGTCTGACGGATACGTATTGAACATTGTTTCCCGCCTGCCCCTCGGCAGCAGTTGCTCGAAGTTCAACGGCTACGACGTGTCCAGCCGCTTCGCCAACACCATCGAGGTGACGGTAACGCATCTCGAAGTTACTGCAATAGTTCCGTGCACAAAGGACCTGCCGGTCGTCGCGACTGCAATTTCGCTGGGCAGCGATTTCGTCCCCGGCGAAATATACAAAATCATCGTGAACGGTGAGACGACCGAGGAGTTCGAGGCAAAGTAGTTTTGTATAGACCGACAATGTAATCGCCGAAGGTTCTTCGTACAGAGCCTCTGGCGTTTTTTCTTCCCTCCTCTCCCCTTGAGTGCCTGTCCTGAGCCTGTCGAAGGAGAGAGGACCGAGGTGAGGGTGAACACACAGCAAATCAAGACCGCTTCGCGCAGTTACTCGATTAACCTGCACAAGCTGACTTTGTTAGACATCGTCAATACTGTCCCAACGTGCCTCGCCGCTTGGCGAACCGCTCGCCGATATTGAATATCACCCAACCGGCCAACAGAAAGATAGTCGATTGGACTGCCAGGTAGACCATGCTGCCGTCGGCCCAGACTGCCGCGAGCGACTCGCCGTCGATAATCACTTTCCGCATCACGATAATGCCTTGAGTCGTCGGCAGCAGCCGCGCAAAGGTTTCCAACCATGCCGGAAAGAAGTGCACAGGCAACAGCGCGCCGTTCATGAATAGAAGCATGTTCGTGACGAGGCTGTTCACTGAGCCGATCTGCTTGTACACCAGCGTCAGGCCGCCGATCGCGTATCCAAAGCCGAACAGCCCGACCATCGTCAGCACGAACGGCGGCAGCGCCTCCAATGTGAACGGGAAGGAGATGCGCATTACCAGTATCAAGGTCAGAGCGAGTATGGCGACCATTACGGTCGACGTCAGAAATGTTGAGATCACCCGCCCGACGAACACCAGCCAAGACGGCATGGGGCTCATGTAGAGCTGCTCCAGGGTCCCTGTCGACGCCTCACCAGTTAGGTTTCCGCTCATGCTAGAGATAGCGATGGCTGCGTAGAACCAGATCAGATAACCCAGAAGCGCGGTCGGAAGCTGCTCGGACTCAAGCTCGCCGCCACCGATGAAATAGCTGACGAAGATGAATACGAAGAAGAGGGTCAACAGTTCCGTCACCAAATTGGCCCGGTAGCCCCAGGTAATCACCATGCCCTTGCGGGCCTCGTTATATAGGACGAGAGCAGCGACGCTCACTGTCTATCCTCCTCAAGCAGCTTGACGAACACTTCCTCAAGGTCGGGTTCGCTGCGCTCGACGGACAGGAGAGGGAGACCCTGTTCCTGAATGCCTCGGAGCACCTCATGGAGCCTGTCCTGCTCGACAATGTCTCCCGAAATGATCGTTTCGCTCTCGCTCTCGGCGAAACTGAGCCCCGCCGCTAGCGTGTGTCCTTCTCTGAGGTGTCCCCCAACTCGAATCCGGTAAAAGTCTCGCCGGAACAAACCCAGGAGATCACTCACTGATCGGTCGGCTATCAGGTGTCCTTCGTTAATGATCGCAACGCGGTCACAAAGCTCCTCGGCCATCGCAAGCTGATGGGTCGTCAACAAGACGGTCTTGTTTTCCTTCTTGGCAAGCTGGGTAACCCATTCTCGGACCGTTCGGCTCGACTCGACATCGAGGCCCAGGGTGGGCTCATCGAGCAGGACGATGGGAGGGTCGGACATGAGCGCGGCTGAGATGGCAACTTTCTGCTGCATCCCGCGCGAGAAGTTCTTAACGTCGTCTTTGCGCCGATCCCACAAGTCAAGCTCGGACAGTAAACGCTCGGCTCTCGGCTTCAAGTCCCTACTTCGGACGCCCTTCAGCCTGCCGAAGTACATGAGGTTCTCCAAGGCCGAGAATCGCCAGTAGATACTTCGTGTCCCCTCAAGCACCGCGCCGATCTGACGCATGGCATTGCTTCGGTCTCGCTGCACGTCGTGACCGTTCAGCTTCACAGTACCGGAGTTAGGGGTGACGACGCTGCACATCATCTTGATCGTAGTCGTCTTGCCGGCACCGTTCGGGCCGAGGAAGCCGAATATCTGGCCGGGCGGAATCGACAGGCTCAGATCGACAACGGCCTTCACTGGCGGCGAGCCGCGCCGTACAAACGTCTTGGTCAGCGAGTCGATCTCAATAGCGTTCATAGTTCACAAGGGAGTCGATGGTTTTCAGCCACACCGCGCCTGAGCTAAGGCCCGACAGTCACTCGTTCGAGCAGCCTGTTCACCATCAACTCTTCATATCCGGGTACTCTAGCTCCGTCGGGGAGGCTCATCCCATGGTCAGCATCTGGGAACACTTTCAGCGTGTAGTCCGGGTTAGCGGCGTTTTTCAACGCTTGTTCGAATGCAAGGCAACTCTTCTCTACTGGTATTATCGAGTCTTGTCCTCCCCATATAGCAAGAACCGGACAAGTGACCGCCTCCAGCGTGGGTACGGGGTCGTAAATCAGCAGTTCCGCCGCTCGTTTCACGAATGGCTCTAGGATAGTCCGCCGGACTTCGGCTTCCATCTCCAAGACCTCCTGCGGAATGCCGTCTTCGTACGGGGCCAGGGCCACGTAGGCGGAAAACGCTGATTCCAACTCGTCCCACCCTTCACCTGTCGCCATGAAGTCAAAAGTAGCATTCGTAAACATATTGTAGGCGTCCAAGAAGGCGGGAAAACTCTCCTCGGCTATTCCCATGTGCGGACTCCAATTCTGAAGCGCGAGGAGGTTCTGCTCGTGCGGCGATACGCCTGGGGCCGAGACGGCGATAATGAACGCGACGGCCTCGGACCTCGACGCTGCCAGGGGTCCAAGCCAGCCGCCTTGACTCCCACCCCAAACACCGACCTCGGATCCGCTAATCTCGTCCCTAGCTTGTAACAAGTCCAGACCCGATAGCGCGTCGTCGACTAGTTCGTCAAACGATGCCGTGACCCAATCGCCCGACGACCCGCCAACCCCCCTCTTGTCGTACACAAGGCCCGCAATGCCGTGCCGAGCGAAGAGCTTCGCGTAGTCGAGGGTGTGGTCTCTCGATTGCGGCCCAGAACCGTGAGTGTAGATTATTGCTGGATGTGGCCCGTCGGAATTCGGCAGCACTAGCGTTCCGGCTAGGGCGACCTCGCCATTGTGAAATCGGACTTCCTCTTCTCGAAAGTCCCGATGTTTAAGGGGAATACTGGCGTCATCATTTACACTCATTGCCGTGGCCGGAATTGACGGAAATCCCGACCATTCCATCAAGTCATCCCGCTCGGTCATCGTGAGCTTTAGCCGGATATTCGTGATGTGGTACTTGACCGCTGCGACGCTGGAGTTACGGGTGTTGGCAATCTGCCTATTGCTCATCCCACGGCGCAGGTACCCGAGGATATCCCATTCTGCGGGCGTGAGGATGTCCGGGTGAGGGGGGCCTACCCCGGTCATGGATTTTCGACGGACTTCCCATAACCGCAGTATACATACGGGCTGCAGAAATTACCCTAGACCCCACGCAGGTCTCACGCTCCCGCCGTCACCCCTTCACCACCTCGCACATGGCCGAAATATGCTCGGGGCCGGAGGCGCAGCACCCGCCGATGATCTGCGCGCCCATGCCCTTCCACTCGGCGGCGAACTCGGCCACACGAGACGGATAGTATTCGGCGCTCTGCAAGATATCTTCACCGGCGCTGGGCTTCTGGTTCGTCAGCATCGGCCTGTTCGCAATCGGGCCCGTGGGGTTGTAGCCAAGGTTCGGGTAGGCCCCGATAGGGCCGTCGAAGGCTTCGCGCAGGATAGGCAGCCCTTTGGAGATATTCTCAGGATTGCTGCACATGATCAGGATCGCATCGACGGGATGACCTTGAAGCGCATCTACCAGGTCGACCAGGCTCTCGCCGTACTGCATCGTCCCGTCGTCCATGATATGCCGCACGCCAAGGAACACCGGCAGACCGGCCTCGGCGCAGCCATCGACGGCCGTAACAGAGTCCTCAATGTAGCCCACGTACTCCGGCAGTATCAGGTCGGCACCCTCGTCGGCCACGAGTTTTGCATGGTCGGCCCACTCCTTCTGGTACGCCTCGACGCCTAGCTGCTCGGTGTCGGAGATGAGCTTGGTCGGAGGCATTCTCCCTTGCATGCTGGGTGCGGCGATACCGCCCGCCACGTAGGCGTCCGGGTTCATGGCATCGCGAGCCTGAACGGCGTTTCGGGCCGCCGCAGTCGCGTACTTCCGCCAATTGTCACGCTCACCGATGTGTTCAAGACGGGTCGGCGTCGTCCAAAAATTGTTGCTGATGATAATGTCCGCCCCGACGCGAAGGTAGTCGGTATGCACCTGTTGCACTACCTCCGGGTATTCCGTATTCGCCGTCGCAGACCACGCCTTGAGCCTATCCTCGGCACCCTTGAGCACGTCGGCCCCTCGGCGCTGCAACTCCGAGCCCGTGCCGCCGTCCATGAGAAGCATTTCACCGTTGCCAAGTCGTTCAACGATGTTTTGCCTGGTCATTCGTTTCTCCTGCAGTTCTTTTGATATAACAATCGGCCACTTACGACGGGGCGGGCACGGGGGCACCGCCCCTACGAAAGGCTATGTAGGGGTCGTGCCCCCGTGCCGACCCCGGTTGCCGACCAAAAAACGCTGGCCCTGTTGAGGTCGTCTTCAAACCAGTAACGAAGATCGTATAGACGTTCTCGTCAGAATATCAACCCCAGACTGCCTCTACGAGCGGCGGGCTAAACAGGCCGTTCGATAGACGTTCAACTGACCAGCACCGGAACCCTCTCTCTCTGTATCTCTCCCTGGCCTGGGGAGAGAGTTAGGACTCTCTCAATGCTCCGCCCCCTCAAACAACGCATTCACAAAACTCTCTGCCTCGAAGGCAGCGATGTCGTCGGGCTGCTCGCCGGTGCCGATGTACAACACGGGCAAGCCCAGTTCCTTTGTGATCGCGATGACGATACCGCCCTTGGCCGTGCCGTCGAGCTTCGAGAGGATGACGCCGTGACACTCGATGGCCTCGGTGAAGGCGCGCGCCTGGATGAGTCCGTTCTGGCCGGTCGTGGCGTCGAGTGTGAGGAGGATTCTCATACTCTGCTCGACACCCTGCCGTGCCACGATGCGCTGAATCTTTTTTAGCTCTTCCATGAGATTGGTCTTGGTGTGCAGCCGCCCGGCGGTGTCGATAATTACCACGTCTGCCCCACGACTCTTGGCGGCCTGAATGGTGTCGAAGGCGACCGCGCCGGGGTCGGCACCGGCCTGATGAGCGATCACGTCGACGCCGAGCCGCTGGCCCCATGCTTGAATCTGCTCCGTTGCTGCGGCGCGAAACGTGTCCGCCGCACCAACGATGACTTTCTGGCCGTCTTCCTTATACAAATTAACCAGCTTGGCGATGCTCGTCGTTTTGCCAACCCCGTTCACGCCCACGACGAGCAGCACGAGTGGCTTTTCATCCACTTCGAGCCGCCTGTCGCTGTCCTCGACGCGGATCATGTCGATCATCTCTTCCTTCAAGAGAGCGAAGGCCTCCTCCGAGTCCGACACGCGCTCCGACTTCACGCGCTCACGCAGCCGCTCTACCAAATCCATCGTGGAAGCGACGCCCACGTCGGCCGATATGAGAAGCTCCTCAACCTGCTCCCACAGTTCCTCGTCGAGCTTCGCGCCCCGGAACAGGCTCGTCATCTGACCGAACAGGCCACGCCGAGTCTTCTCGGTCGCCTTCTTGGTCTTCTCCTCGTCCTTACCCCCACGCCGGAGGAATTTCAGCATGTTTTGTACCTTTCTTGATGGCTTTGTTTCCTTCCCCCCGCGAGCGACGGATTAAGGCCTGTCCTGAGTCCTTCCAGGGAAGGATCGAAGGGAAGAGTGACATACGAATCCTGACACACGAAGACTAGCATGGGGTCGTCAGGCTATCAATACGTTCAGGCAAACAGGGCAATCGCATTCTCCCAATCCGTTCGTGTCCTTCTTGGGAAGGATCGAAGCACAAGCCGGGCAGCAGTTCGTTGTGGAGGTCACCTTGCCCGGGACACCTGCCCTTCGACAGGCTCAGAGCCTGCCATGAGTTTATCGAAGGGGCGAACGGGTGGAAGTCAAGCTAGACTCCAAAGAATGCGATCGCCCTGTTCAGGCAAAAAGAGAGGGCGGCCGAGTCGGCCGCCCTCTACTATAGAGGTCTACTTCGTTGCTGGACTACTACGCGGCCAGGTCGTCCTCGCCGGCGTTGTCCTGCTCTTCCCAGTCTTTGGCCATTCGCAATTCTGCACGAAGCTCGTCGCGCTGCGCCTTGAACTCGGCCCAAAGTCCTCGCCGGTGCTCTCGCTCCTCAGCCATCGCCCGAAGGATAGGTTCGCAATCTGCTCGGAACTGCTCATGAAGGGCGCGCTGGTGGGTGCGCTCCTCGCCGAGCCGGCCACGAATCTCTTCGACCTCGGCTCGAAGCGCCTCGTGCGCAGCCCGCAGCCCGCTTCTGATCTCGCCCATCTGTCCACGGAGTTCTTCGAGTCGTGCGTTCAGTTCGGCCAGCGCCTGCTCCAACTCGTCGCCCTCGAGTTCCGCGTTGGCGGCTCGAATCGCGGCCTGTATGTCGTGGATCGCCTGGCGTAGCTCCGATGCGGCAGTACGCGCCTCAGCCGTCGCCGCCTGGAACCGTGCTCGGATCTGCCCAAACTCTTCCCGTATCGCCGCAGATCGCCTGCGAGACTCTTCGAGCTCCGCTCTAAGCTGGTTTCGGAGGGCAGCCTTCTGCTCCCGAAGCTCCTGCGACCGAGCCCTCGATGCTTCGAGGTCCGCTCGGAGACCCGCTCGAAGATCGGCAAGGCCTTGCTCAATTTCTTCAACAGAGCGGTGCTCTTCGTCTGGCACCTGCCCGTAGGCCACCGTCATCGTCGCCTGGGCCATCAGCACCGAGAGAAATAGCGCCAACGCCGTCAAACCCATCGCTCGCCCGTCACGTATTCGCATCCCTATCCTCATCATCGCAACCTCCTCATTCATATTCGACGCCGGTACACCGATCCCAGACTTACAGTATCTTCCACAACCCCACATCCACACAAACCCAGAATCGGTGCACCGGGCTGTCTGTGTTATGCGAAGTCTATCGCGGCCAGAATTACGGCTGTGTTACGGGCGGTTGAGAGAAGTCTACGCGATGGCAAGACGTCGATTAGGTGGTTGGATTTCGATCCGCTCGTACAACATATGTCCTTGTGGAGTTACCCCAGTTTAGTGGACAGTTTCTGGCTTGGCATTCATTGTAAGTCCAACCGGTTGTTGTGTGCTCTGCCACCTCCTTTCATATTCGACCGGGCTCAGGTAATTCAGCGTGGAGT
>Ga0114996_10001443_pt1 | contig 32106 bp, 31 predicted proteins | sample ArcticOcean_MG_C_4_FD_87039 | JGI IMG/M metagenome (GOLD analysis project Ga0114996, IMG submission 87039) | Marine microbial communities from western Arctic Ocean - ArcticOcean_MG_CB4_134 | ecosystem: Environmental > Aquatic > Marine > Oceanic | place: Arctic Ocean: Canada Basin | collected... | reverse complement strand
TTCCAACCGTAGATGATGGAACGGAGAGTAGGGTTGCGCGTTAATTGTTTGATGAGTTGGACGAAGACTTCATTACGAAGAGCGGGGCGGTTAACTCGGCGGCATCCAGGCTCTTTTCGATGTGTTGCAAATAGCGTGCCATAATAGGCTGGACAAAGGCGTTCATCGCACAGGTGCTGAAGCGTTCGTATTCGCCCTGCTCCTGTACGAGTTCGTGGGAGAGGGAGACCGTGATGTCGGGCAATTGCGCCGCAATGCTTTGGCCGACGGCGATTTCGTGGGTGGGATCGGCGTAGCTGTGCAGTAAACCCACGGCCACTGCTTCGATGTCATTTTCTTTGAGCTGTGCGATCAATTGCTGTAATTGATCTTGGTCGACGGGGGTTTGCACACTGCCGTCAAAGAGCAGGCGCTCGTTTAATTCAAAACGCAGCGAGCGCGGGATGAGCGCCTCGGCGCGGCGGCTGCGCAGGTCGTACATATGGGGGCGGTCCTGGCGCTGGATATGCAATACATCGCGAAAGCCGGCGGTGGTGATAAAGGCGGCTTTGGCGCCGCGCCGTTGTATTACGGTATTGGTGGCCACGGTGGTGCCGTGGACGAGCAGTTCGATTGCTCGTCCAGAAGCTTCTGCCTGTTCGACAATTTCGCCGATGCCCTGGACTAGGGCGCGGCCCGGATCGTCGGGGGTACTGCTCACCTTGTGAAAGAAAAGACGGCCGCTATGGGCGTCAAAGAGAACTAGGTCGGTGAAAGTGCCACCAGTGTCGATAGCAATGCGCACGGTCATGGGATCAGGCCCGATTGGTGCCATAGGCGGCGCCTAGAAGTTCGTTCTGGGCAAAGCGCCGTAGGTTGAGGCGGGTGATATCAATGGAATGGGCGGCGCCGTCAATGACTTCCTCGGCCATGACTTCGCCGATGGCCGGGCCGATTTTAAAGCCGTGGCCACTGAAGCCGGCGCACAAATAGAAACCGTCGATGCCGTCGACGCGGCCGAGAATGGGGTGCCAGTCGGGGGTGACGTCGTAGAGGCCAGTATAGGAATTGAGCGCCAGCGCCCGGCCAAAGGTGGGCCAGCGGGCGTGCAGGCGCTCGCTAACTTCGGCGATGAAAGAGACGTCGACTTCCTGGTTGTAGCCGTCGGGTTCAATGTATTGGTAGTTTTTGGGAAAACCGCGGCCGACTAGGGTGCGGTCGGTGCCGTCGGGGCGGTAGTAGATGGCCTTGGCCATATCGGAGAAACAGAGTTTGGGAGGGCCACCTAGCTGCGATGTGTCGAAAATGATCTCCTCTTCGCGGGTGATCTGGAAGGGCAGATCGATACCGATCCAGCGGGCGACGCGGTCGGCCCAGGGACCGGCGGCGTTGATTACAACGTCGGTGGAAATATCGCCGGCATCGGTCCGTACGCCTTTGACAGTATTGTTCTCGGCGATGAGTCCCTCTACCGCAGTCAGCTGCCAGAGACGGCCGCCCAGATCGATAAAACGCTGGACGTAGGCGTGGGTGGTGGTGCGCGGATCGGCGTAGCCGGAGCGCGGTTCGTAGGCCATGCGGTGGACATCGGATAGGTCGATGCGCGGTTCGATGTCGTTGAGTTCCTGGCGGGAGATTTCGCGCACGTCGACGCCCAGGCGTTGGCCCAACTCTATATTGGCGCTAAAGCCGTCGGAAACATCCTCGGGGATGAGGAAGGACCAGCCGCAATTGACGAAGCCGGGGTCGCCGCCGACCACTGCGTCGAAGTCGTGGAAGATGTCGACGCTGCGCTTGACCATGCGCACTAACTCTTCGTTGGAATAGTGCTGGCGAATAATGGCGGCGGAGCGGCCGGTGCCACCCGAGGCGATGAGCTGTTTTTCTAGCAGAACGACATTTTTGAGGCCGCGCTTGACCAGGTTGTAAGCAGTGGTGGCGCCGTTGATGCCGGCACCTATAACGACGGCGTCTGCAGTTTGCATGGGAACTCCTTTAGAGGCGGACGATTTCTTCGCTCAAATTTTCAAATTGATTGTTGACGCTATTGACATCGCGAGCCTGGGGACTGACGCGGATGCCGATTTTCTGCCGGCCCTGGCCGGAGTCGGCGATGCAATTGTCGCGGATTTCGATGTCGTAGGTGGTACCCACTACATCTATGCCGACTCCATCGGCAGCAAAGCCATTGTCGCGGATGGTGGTCAATTCGACCAAAGTGCGGTGGCCGCCGCGAAATTCGCTCAGGGGCTGGCGGAAGAGCAGGCCGACCTTCTCGTTGTCGACAATGGTCGAGCGCACGATATGGTTATCGGTATCGCGGTGGCCAATGGAGATGCCGTAGTCGCGGTTGCCGCTCAGCGTGCAATTATCGACCAGGCCGTGGGTTACGCCCCAGCAAAAGAAGATGCCCTGGCTATTGCCGTGGGCGACACAATTGTTAAAGACGGGGCGCTGTGAGCCACTGCCGGGATGGAAACCGAGATTGGCGTTATTGTCGGCGCGGCAGTTTTCAAAACGTACATCATCGCAGATCTGGAAGCTGAAACCGTCGCCGTTATAGTTGCGTGCTACCACATTGCGGAAGGTGTAGCGGTGGCAGCGCTGGATGAAAACAGCGCCGGCGTAATTGCCATTGATTTCTTCGTTGTCTGCCATATTGCCGTCGAGGACCAGGTCTTCGACGCAGACATCGTCGGTGTGCTCGGCGGCGGTCAGAATAGGAAAGAGGGTCGCGGCCGTAGCCTCCTCTTCAAGCCAGAAGTTCTTGTAGAGGCGCTGGCTCAGGCTGAGCAAGTTGCCCTCGATGCCGACGACGGTATCGCGCACGACATTCTGCAGTCCGCCGTTCTTGTAGCCGCGCAGCATAATGCCGCAGCCGGCAGAGAACGGGCTGGCGTCCTCTACCCGAATCTGGTTTTCGTACCAGTCGGAGTCGAGGACTAGAGGGGTACTGCTGCTGGGTGTTTTTTTGAGGACGGTGTTCTCGCCCGCTCCTCGCAGCGTGAGGTTGGGGTGTAGGAAGAGGGCGTTGCGCATAGTGTACTCGCCCGGCAAAATGTGCAGGATGCCGCCGCCGAGCCGCTGTAGGTAATCGGCGCCGGCCTGGAGGATTTTGTCGTCGTTACCGCGCAAGTCGCCGCTGTTCTGGCCCACGGTAAGGGTCAGGTGGCGTTTGGTGGAGCGGGTTTGGTTGGCACTATAGTCGAGGTTCACGAGAATCTCCAGGTGATCAATTGGCGGGATTTGGACCGCAGTCCGGGATGGGTAGCAGAGCGCCGCCTTGCACCGCTGAGTCGTGGGCGATTATGCCCGGGATGGTGTAGCGGGCCGCTTCCCAGACATTATTGGGGGGCGACTGGCCCGAGGCGCAGGCTTTGACAAAGTCGTCGACGAGAAATTGGTGCGAGCCGGCGTGGCCGTTGGGCAAGCCGATGAATTGGCGTGGCAGGCGATCGGTCGGGTGGACATTGGCGACGCCGAGGTGGGTGCCGTCGTCGGCCGTCACTTTGTCCATTTGCTCGGTCTGGCCCACTGCTCTGCTGGGTTGGCCGGTGCAGGCTAGGACCTCGTCCAAGCGTTCCTGCTCTCCTCTGTTTTTTGTGACCCAGACGGCGCCGGCATTATTGTGCTCAAAGCTGGCCGCGGTGCCAAAGAGCGCCATGCGCACTGTGCCGGGGTGGCCGATGCGGCGGAACTCATTGACGCGGCAGGCGCTGCCGTCCGCCATCTGGAAGAGGGCGGTCTCGTTGCTAAAGGTGTTGTGCCATTGGTTTACCTGCGGATCATAGACGCCGTCCTCGTGGTCATCGACAAAACCCTGGCAGGAGACGTGGGTCATATGGGCGCCGCTGATGGAGATGATCTGGCTAGTCGAGTGGGTCGGGTAATACATGGGTGGGATGCCGGCCGTCTGGCGCCAATTGTCACCGCCGCGCCATTTGGCCACATCGTAGAGGCCGTGATCCCAGTCGTGGTAATATTCGGCTTCGGCGTAGACGATGCGGCCGAAATCGCCGCTGGCATGGCGCTGGCGGCAGTAGATGACGGCGGGGTAATAATAGCTGGTTTCGCCGAGCATATAGATCTTGCCGGTTTGCTCCACCGTTTCGACCAGGCGAGAGATCTCGGCGACATCGATGCCGGCTGGGACGGCGGAGTAGACGTGTTTTCCGGCTTCCAGGGCCTGAATGGCCTGGGGCGCATGCAGCCAATTCTGGGTGATGATTACTGCGGCATCGATATCGCTGTCGCACAGGTGGTCAAGTGAGGCAGAGGTGGCGGTGATATCGTGTTTTTCGCAATTTTCTTGCAGTTTATTTTGGTCCAGATCGCAAAGCACGATCTGGTCGACCAGGGGGTGTGCCTTAAAGAGCGGGATGAAGCTCTGCGCGAAAGAGCCGACGCCTACCATGCCTACTTTTATGCCCATAATTGGCTTGCCTTGTTAAGATGGAAATCAATCAGGGTCAAAACATATATCCTGATCGCGGCTCCATCAACTAACGCTCTTCTTGGGGGAAGTTGGAAAGGAACGGTGCGGCTTGATTCAGAGAATGTTCTGGTATAGCTTTTTGCAGCTAACATCTGATATAGCGATCGTTTAGAATGGAGGTATAATATGGCCCCTGCCGCAGTCAAACACCAAGACATTGTCGCCGCCATCCGGGAAATGGGCTTGGGGGAAGGGCATAAAGTACTAGTGCATAGCTCGCTTTCCAGTATGGGACACGTCGAAGGAGGGGCCGAAACGGTAGTGGAGGCTTTCCTCGAGGTGTTGGGACCTGAGGGAACGCTGATGGTGCCCACTTTCACACACAGCAGCACCGAATATTATGATCCACTGGAATCCCCGTCCAAGAATGGCGCTATTACCGAAGCAGTACGGCATCACGTCGGCGCTAGGCGCAGTCTGCATCCCACCCATGCCGCTGCCGTGCTCGGTCCAGATGCCGAAGCATTGTTACAGGATGACCTAAAGCAAGGTGCGCTAGGAGAAGGCTGTGCGCTGGATAGATTGGCCAAGCGGGATGGCTGGGTATTCCTCTTGGGCGTGGATCATCAGGTGAATTCGACTATCCATATAGGCGAAGCCTACGGCGGTGATCCGGCGCGCCTTGCCGGCTTTAATCCAGACAATCCCAAGAGAGTGATACTCAACCACCCCCAGCATGGCGAGATGGAGGTGCTGCTTACCTCGATGATGGGGAATACGGTGGCGTTTAAGAAAACGGAAGGGGAATTGCGCCAGCGGGGACAGATTATAGATGGACAGATCGGCGACGCCAAATGCCAGATGATGAAGGGACAGGATGTGATTGATGCGGCTGTAGACATTTTGCGGCCTATATTTGACAGCGAGAAGAGGTAGTTCTTCGGTATACTTAGGTATGGGGGAATTGGACATGGAAGTTAGCGAGAAATATAGAGTCACCTGGATATGATTAAATCAATTATCGCTTTATCCGCGATCTTGTTCTGGAGCATAGGCTATAGCGAAGAAGAGCCTATCGCCGTAGAAGAAGTGGTGGTGACGGCTAGTCGCTCAGAGCAGAAAGCCGCAGACCTGCCGGCCAATGTCGCCGTGCTTACTCGAGCAGATATCCGCCAGGGGGCGGCGTTGACTCTAGACGATGTGCTGCGCTCGGTGCCGGGTTTCCGTCTTTTTCGCCGCTCCAGTAGCCTGGTGGGACATCCGACGACGCAGGGCGTGTCGCTGCGCGGTGTGGGCGCTAGTGGGGCCAGTCGCACCCTCGTATTGCTCGACGGCATGCCATTGAACGATCCATTTGGGGGATGGGTGCAGTGGGGCAAGGTGCCGCTGGAAAATATAGAACGCATCGAAGTGCTGCGCGGCGGCGGAGCCCATCTCTGGGGGAATTACGCGCTGAGCGGCGTCATTCATATTTCCACTGCCCAACCCCAGGAAAGGTCTCTGGGTATTTCGGGCAATTTTGGCAATCGCGACACCCGCGTGGTAAATGTGGCAGCGGCCGAGCGTATCGCCGGATTTGCCTTGAGCCTCGAAGGAGGGTATTTCGACACGGGCGGATTTCCGGTCGTCCGCAGCGATTTGCGGGGGCCGATTGACGTTGAGGCGCGGTCTGAAAATACCAATCTGCGTCTACAACTTAGTCGCGCTTTGACGGAAAATATGGATCTGCAAGTGCAGGGCGGCGTGTTCAATGAGGATCGTGGCAATGGCACACCTCTGACGGTAAATGACACGGACGGCAGTTATATCGGGGCGAATCTGGGCATGCGATCGGCCAATGGCACGCGCTGGGATTTTTCTGCTTTTGGGCAAGCGCAAAAGTTTCGCAGTGTTTTTTCTGCGCAGACCGAGGAACGCGATTCGGAGCGGCCCGCTTTGGACCAATTTGACGTGCCGGGCCGGGCGACCGGCTTGAGCGTGGAATGGCGCCGTCCTGTCCATACTCGGCATTTGCTGGCGGCGGGGACCGATTTGCGCTGGTTGAGCGGCGAGACCAATGAGAAGTATCGCTATCTCGACGGTGATTTTACCCGGCGGCGCGAATCCGGGGGCGACCAGCAGGTCGTGGGTTTTTATGTGCAGGATGTTTTCATTCCGCGCCAACAGTGGCAGATTACGCTGGGGGGACGGGTGGATTGGTGGCGCAGTGCGGGAGCCAGCCGGCGCGAGTGGGATTTAGAGACGGGCGACTTGATACGCGACGACGACTTTGCCGACCGCACGCGTTTTGTTATTAATCCCAAATTGGGAGTGCGATACGCTCTGGACCAGAAGGTCTCCTTGAGAAGTGCGATCTACCGCAGTTTCCGCACGCCCACGCCCAACGAACTCTTTCGGCCTTTCCGCGTGCGCAACGATATTACGGAGGCCAACGAAAATCTAAAATCCGAGCAATTGACAGGTGTAGAAGCTGGGGTAGATTACACCACGTCGACATTGAGTGCCCGCTTGACGGCTTTCTGGAGTCAGGTCGACGATGCCATCGCCAATGTGGACATCGGGCCGGGAGAAGGGGCGGTGCTGGACCCTTGCGGTTTTGTGCCCGAGGGCGGCAGTTGCCGCCAGCGCAATAATTTGACGGCAACGCGCAGCCGCGGAATTGAGGCTGAGTTGACCTATCGCTATGGTCCGCTGTGGACGGGAAAAGTGAATTATTTGTATAATAAGAGCGAGGTAGAGGAAGCCGATTTAATCGCTCTCGAAGGCAGACGTCTGCCGCAGATTCCCGAGCACGATCTGGTTCTGCAACTCAACTATAGCCGCCCTGAGATGGTGCGGGCTACAGTGCAGGGACGTTATGGCGGCGATCAATTTGAGGACGGTCTTAACCGCTTGAAACTCGACGGTTATTTCGTTTTAGATATAGCGGTAGCACGCCCTTTAGGAAAGGGAAGAGAAATCTTCTTGCAGATGGAAAATCTGCTCGACGAAACCTATGAAGTGGGCCGCAGCAGCAACGGCATTGTGACGATAGGCACGCCCAGGCTGGTGCACGGCGGCCTGCGTCTCTACTTCGATTAGCGGAGAATGACTATGAGCTTGAGCAGCGAACAGATCGAACAATTCAATAGCGACGGTTATGTGTTACTTAGAGGTGCGCTGGAAGACGGCGATGTGGATCCGGTAATCGGCGAATACGAGGAGTATATCGACCGCTATGCCCACGAGTTAAAAGCAGCGGGCAAAATCGACGATTTATACCAAGACGAGCCCTTTGAGCGGCGGCTGGCGCAGATTTGCCGCCAGAACGACGAGATCTATGCTCATCTGGACATCATGCACTTCCGCGGTCGGGCGTCGTTTGAATTCTTACGCAACGATAATCTGATCGATATGGTCGAATGTCTGGTGGGGTCCGAGATTATGTGCAGTCCCATCCAGCACACGCGCGCCAAATTGCCGACCGGGCTGACGCCCGGCGACAATGATGCCCACGTGGCCGCCTGGCACCAGGATGCCGGGGTCGCCTGGGAAGAGGCCGATCCCCACTTCATCCTGACTGTGTGGCTGCCGCTGGTGGCGGCGACGCCAGAAAACGGCTGCTTGCAGATCATTCCGCGCACTCACGGCAGAGGCCTGGTAGAACATGTGACGCGAGTAGGTGTGGGCACGATAATCACCGATGAAGAATTGCTGGCGCAAGAAGCGCTGACAATGCCGATGGAAAAAGGCGATGTCTTGCTGCTGCACAAGGAGATTCCGCATCGCTCAACACCGAACCATAGCGACATGGTGCGGTGGAGCATGGATTTGCGTTACCAGAAAACCGGGACGCCTACCGGGCGGCCGTTTTATCCAGATTTTGTAGTGCGCAGCCGGGAGAATCCAGATTTGGTGCTCACCGATTACGATGAGTGGTGCAGGATGTGGGTGGCGGGGCTGGAAGAGGCCAAGAAAGTGCAGAGGCCGTCGCATCGGTGGGAAATAGTGGAGGGGTGAGGCGATTCTCTCCTAACTGCGGATTATTCTATTTACCTTACAGATCTTAACGATCGAATTTCTCTAACATAGGACCGCGCGCCAATTCCTGGGCCCGGACCATGCGGGCGTAAAGTCCGTCGGTCGCCATGAGCTGATCGTGGGTGCCCTCGGCGCCGATGCGGCCCTGGTCGAGGACGACGATTTTGTCGGCGTTGCGGATGGTGGAGAGGCGGTGGGCGATGACTATCGTAGTGCGGTTGTGTACGAGCCGGTCTATAGCTTCTTGGATCAGTGCTTCGGTTTCGGTGTCGACCGAGGAGGTGGCTTCGTCGAGGACGAGGATGGGGGCGTCCTTGAGCAGGGCGCGGGCGATGGAGAGGCGTTGTTTCTGGCCACCAGAGAGGCGGATGCCGCGCTCGCCGATGAGCGTGTCGTACTCTTCGGGCAAGTGCAGGATAAATTCCTCGGCGTTGGCCGCTTGGGCGGCTTGGCGCAAATCGGCTTCGCTGGCTTCGGGGCGACCAAAGAGAATATTCTCGCGCACGCTGCCGTGGAAGAGGAAGACGTCCTGGGCTACCGAGGCGATATGACCGCGCAGAAAGTCCAGCGGCAGGTGGCGCACGTCGTGGTCGTCAATCTGCACAGCGCCCTGTTGGGGATCAAAGTGGCGAGGAAGTAGGGCGGAAATAGTGCTTTTGCCGGCGCCGGTGGGGCCGACCAAAGCGAGGATCTGACCGGCTTCAACCTGGAAATTGATGTCGTGCAAAACCGGCGGGTTGGGCTCGTAGGCGAATGTTACATTGGCAAAACGGACGCTCCACTCCATCTCTTTGGGAATCACCGCATCGGGCGCATCGACTATATCGGATTCGACGTTGAGCAATTCGAAGACGCGGTCGGTGCTGACGGCGGCCTTCTGCAGCACGTCGTTGAGCGAAGCCAGGCGTAGGAAAGGCTCGTAGATATGGCCCATATAAGCGATAAAAACAAAGAGATCGGCTACCGACATTTGGCCCTGTAGGGCGATGGTGCCGCCGCTCCAGATCACCAGTAAAATGCCGGCGCCGCTGGCCCCTTCAATCAGGCCGGAGGGGATCAGGGAAACCAAATTGGCCGAGATCATGCTGTCGCGGAAGCGGCGGCTATGGCTTTCGATGCGGGCGGCGCAGGGCTCCTCCTGGACAAAGGACTTGATGACCGCGATGCCAGCGAGATGATCGTGCACCTGAGCGATCAAAATAGCCAAATGATTGCGCACATCGCGCCACATGCCCCGCACCTTGGCGACGTAGCGGTAGACCAGGTAGGCAACTAAGGGAATGGGCAAGAGGGTGATGAGTGCGAGCTTGACGTTGAGGGTGAAGAGCACACCCATCATGGCCACGGGAATGACCAGTGCCAGCAAGGTTTCGGGAATGCCGTGGGCGATGAAATCCTCTACCGCCTCCACGTCGTTGATCGAGCGGGATATGAGCTGGCCGGTACGCTGCTGGTGAAAAAAACGATGGGGCAGGCGCTGGATGTGGCGGTATACCCGCACCATCAGTTCGTGCATGACTTGGTAGGAAGCCACGTGCGAAAAGCGGCCGTAACCGTAGCGCGTCAGGCCGCGCAGTAGGTAGACGCCAAAGAGCATGGCGACCAATTGCAGCAGACCGGCGTCACTGCCGCCGCCCTCGGTGAGCCACAGGATGAGTTGGCGTATCACCAGCGGCGGCAGGAGATTGGCGGCGGCAAAGATCAGGCCGCAGAGCACGGATAGGGCGACCAGCCGGCGGCGGCCGGCGAGAATGGCGTAAAATTGTTTGAGAAAGGTCATTTAGGGGTGCAAAGAAAAGGAAAAATGGGACTGCGCACAAGGTTATAGAACCTGTTGACGGGTTTTGCGTTTGCTCTTATTTTCCACTCCGACTTGACGAATTTGACATTTTTTAGGAATTGCCCAATTTTCTCCTGATTTTTTCCACCCAAGAAAGACGCGATCTTATGAATGTACCCAGACACGATATTCTGATTATCGGCGGCGGCGGTGCTGGTTTGCGCGCCGCTATCGCTGCAGTGGAGGCCGATCCCAAAGTTGAAGTTGGGTTGGTCTCCAAAGTTTACCCCATGCGCAGCCACACGGTTTCGGCTGAGGGGGGTGCGGCGGGGGTCATGCGCGAGGACGACAATTTTGATTCGCACGCCTATGACACGATCAAAGGCAGTGATTTCTTAGCCGATCAGGATGTGGTCGAGACTTTTGTGAGTGAGGCGCCCGGAGAGTTGATCCAATTGGAGCATTGGGGCTGTCCCTGGAGTCGCGATCCGGACGGGCGCGTGTCGGTGCGAGCTTTTGGTGGCATGACGGTAAAGCGCACCATTCACGCTTCGGACAAGACCGGTTTCCACATGCTGCACGCACTGTTCCAGACCTCTTTGAAATACGATCGCATCCACCGCTATGACGAATGGTTTGTCACTTCCTTGATCATCGACGAGGGCAAGGCGTGCGGGGTGACAGCACTCAATCTGCGCTCTGGGCAAATGGAAGCCATTCCCGCCAAAGCCGTAATCGTCTGCACTGGCGGCGGCGGCCGCATTTTCCCTTTTACTACCAATGCAGCCATCAAAACCGGCGACGGCATGGCCATGGCCTATAAGGCGGGGGTACCGCTCAAGGACATGGAGTTTGTGCAATACCATCCGACCGGTCTGCCGGGCACTGGCATTCTCATGACCGAAGCTTCGCGCGGCGAGGGCGGTTACCTGATCAACACGGAAGGGGAACGCTATTTAAAGGATTACCTACCCGGAAAAATGGAATTGGGACCGCGCGATATGGTATCCCGCGCTTTTGTCCACGAAGAGCGCGCCGGTCGTGTTTTTCAGGGCAAGTACGGCAGCTACGTACATCTGGATCTGCGCCATTTGGGCGAGGAGAAGATCGACGAGAAGATTCCCTTCGTGCGCGAATTAACGCGCAATTACGTCGGCATTGATCCGGTGCACGAGCCAGTGCCGGTGCGTCCGGTAGTACATTATATGATGGGTGGGGTGGACACTGATGTGAACGCCAAAACGCCGATCGAGGGGCTTTACTCGGCGGGAGAAACCGCTTGTGCCACCATTAATGGCGCCAATCGACTGGGGTCTAATTCGCTGACCGAATGTTTGGTCTTTGGCGCCCGCGCTGGCCGTTCGGCTACCGAGTTCGCTCTGGAGCAGGAGGCGCCCTCGTATGCCGCGCTGGAGAATTTTGCTCGCGACGAGCGCAATAAGATCCGCGATAAATTTTTCGGCGACAAGGACGGGGGAGAACGTATTGTCGCTATCCGCACGGACTTGCAGAAGACGATGGAGGCAGGTGCTGGCATTTACCGCATCGAAGAAGAGCTCAAAAAGACCTGCGAGGAATTGCCCAAGCTCAAAGAGCGTTATGAAAATGTGCGCATCGAAGACCGCTCCGAGGTTTTTAATACCGAGCTCATCGCCGCCCTAGAATTGGGCAATATGCTGGATGTGGCCGAAGCCGTGGCGCACTCGGCCCTGCTGCGCAAGGAGTCGCGTGGCTCGCATTCGCGCTCGGATTACGAGGAGCGCGACGACGAGAACTTTCTCAAGCACTCCCTGGCTTACCGCACGGACGGGGATCCTCGCATCGAATACTCGGATGTGACTATCACCAAGTGGCAACCTGAAGAACGCAAATATTAACTCGTGGGAGAGGAATAATTATTTATGAGCAGTGACAAGATGATTACCTTCAAGGTCTTGCGCTTCCGACCCGAAGAGCAAGACGAACCCAGCGAAGACACCTACCAGGTACCCTTTGAGGAAGATTGGGTAGTCCTGGATGCGCTCAATCATATAAAGGACCAGATGGACGGGACGCTGTCCTACCGCTGGTCTTGTCGCATGGGCGTGTGTGGCAGCTGTGGCATGATGGTTAATGGCGAACCCAAACTGACCTGCTCTACTTTCTTGCGCGACTATTATCCCGGCGAGATGCTCATCGAGCCGTTGGCCAATTTCCCCATCGTCCGCGACTTGGTTATCGACATGGACGATTTCATGGATAAGCTGAAGGCGGTGAAGCCGTGGATTATCCGCGAGGAAGAGCAGCCGGTGGAGGAGGGCGAATATTTACAGACGCCGGAGCAATTGTCCGAGTTTAAACAATTTAGCAGCTGCATCAACTGCATGCTTTGCTACTCCGCCTGCCCGGTTTACGGACCCGAATCGGATTTTATTGGGCCAGCCGCTTTGGCGCTAGCTCATCGTTACAATGCTGACTCGCGCGATCAGGGCATGGAAGAGCGCCGCGAAATCTTTGCCAGTGAAGAGGGCATCTGGAACTGCACCTTTGTTGGCGAGTGTTCCGTGGTTTGTCCCAAACACGTGGATCCGGCCGTGGCGATCCAGCGCACCAAGGTGGAGACCACCCAGGGTTGGTTCCAATCATTGCTTATGCCGGGGGGTAAGAAGAAATGAACCTGCATCACGAAGATTATCAACACAAAGTTTATATTCGTCGCAAATCGCCGACCTGGTGGCTGCGCAATATCAAGTATTTCATGTTTATGATGCGAGAATTGAGCAGTGCCTTCATCGGTGCCTTTCTGCTTCTCTTCCTATACGAATTGTTTCTGATTTCTAAGGGCGAAGCGGTATTTAACCAATTTCAGACTTCGCTGCGCTCACCTGCCTTCATTGTATTCTATGTCATCGCGCTGATTTTTGCGCTCTATCACACTGTCACTTGGTTTGGCGTGGTGGGGCGCATCCAGCAGGTGAAAGTGGGTAAGACCAAGGTGCCGCCCAGTTTGGTGACGGCCAGCGCTTTTGCTGGCTGGATTGTCGTCTCCATTGCGATCGGCCTGTTCTTCTTTGGAGTGATATGATATGTATAAGATGGATAAGAAAGAACCGTTCTGGTGGGGCATGTTTTCCGTCGGCGGGGTGGTCGCAGCGCTGTTGGCCCCCATCCACATTTTTATTAGTGGCCTGGCTGTGCCGTTAAATTTGCTAGATGCCGAGGTATTGGGTTACGCGCAGATGAAGGCGTTGCTCGGCCACCCTTTGGTCAAGATCTACCTGTTTGTATTGGTGGTGCTGCCGCTCTACCACGCCGCGCACCGAATTCGTTTTTCGCTTTATGAATTAGGGGTGCGAGAGTTCAGGATTTCGATGGATATTCTGTGTTATGGTGGCGCCTTGATAGGTACGGGGCTGGCCGCTTATATTCTCTTCCACCTATTCTAGGCCGCTTTCGGTCTGGGCGCGCAAGGGGGTTTGGGTTATGGAATTTGAATTAAAAGAAATATCCCACGAAGGTGTGGAGCACTCGCTGGAGCGAGCGACTCACTACCGGCTGCTCAACGAACCGGCGGTGGCCGAGAGTATCTGCCACGATATATTGGCGATCGAGCCGGAAAATGAGCAAGCCCTCATTACGCTGATATTGGCGCTGACCGACCAATTTGGTCAGGCGTCGGGCATTGGTTTGCAGCAGGTCTTGGACTGGCTGCCTAAGCTCCATATCGAATACGACCAGCATTATTATACGGGCATTGTCTACGAGCGCGCTGCCAAGGCGCGGCTCAATCGCGAATATCCGGGGGCCAAGTTCGACGCTTACGAGTTATTGCATGCGGCGATGGAGTTTTTCGAGAAGGCCGAGGCGATTCACGAGGTGGGGAACGACGATTCGATTTTGCGGTGGAATGCTTGTGCGCGTTTGATTACGGCGAATAATTTGCGTGAGCGGCCGCGGGATGAGGCGCCGGTAATGTTGGAGTAGTTGGTTTGTAATTTCGGCGCGGCCGTCGGGGGATCCCGCCTCTGGCGGTTTGTGATGCCCAAGGGCGGACTGCACCGCTCTTCTTCCCCCCACACTGCGGCTGTGAGGCCCGTCCGCCCTTTGCCCCCAGCCGCACCCCCACAAACCGCCGCCGGTGAGATCCCCCGACGGCCTTTTCTATTTATATACGTTGGATTATAGTGGTAGAGACTGTTGAGAATGGTGCTCAACTGGAATGGGTATTGAGCGGTTCTTGGTGGACGGTTAATTCTGCGTTTTGCTGGATGGTGGCTATTTCCTGTTGGACTGCGGCCACACCTGGGGCGGTGTCGTGTACTTCCAGGGTGATCTCGGAGCGGTAAGTGGCGCCGGGGGGCATTTTGACCAGGCGGCCTTGCTGGCGTTCGAAGGGTTTGGAATTGGGGTAATCGGTGCCGGGTTCCAGGCCAGTGACGTAGCCGTCGCCTTGGGCAGCGGTATTTTTCCACTGAGTGAAAGAGGGCAATTCGGCGGTGTTGAAGCGGATGACGACGGCTTTGTCGGCGGTGGCGTTGCGTAGCATAGCCAGGGTATTGCCGGTTTCGTCGGCCAGGGGTTCGTACCAGTAGACCTGTTCGACGTAGCCGGGGGTGGGGGCCAGGTATTGATTGTAAGTATCGATGCCTTCGACGGCGCGGGCATCGCGCGGGGCGACTAAAGAAGCGGGGATTTCTATATGGGCACCGGCTTCCAGGAAAGGGGCGCCAAAATTGCAATGGTAGAGCAATTCCATCTCGCTGTCGGTGCCCTTTAGATTGCTTATCTCGTCGACGATGGTAAAGGCGTTGGAGCCGCAGCGGGTCGACACGGTTGAGCGCAAGCGGAGGCCGGGGCAGAATAGGCTGGCTTCGTAGACTTCGCCGACGACGGTTATTTGGGGAGGATCGTCGGGAGTGATGTGGACTTCGACGCGGGAGGCGGGGATATTGGCGATTTTACCGTGTAGAGTGAGGTCTACTTCGGAGGGCTCGCCCATATTATTGGGTACTACATCGGTGGTGGGCGAGCCGTTGGAGTCTAGGCCGCAGCGCACGATCATCTCGTCGAAGCCGGCGAGCCAGCCCAGGCCACCGCGATCTTGGAGGTTGACAAATTGGGGGTGGACTGGTCCTCTGGCAGGGGACTGCCAACCCAATTCAAGGTCGCGGTAGTGGCCTTTCCAGATGCCCATGCCGCGGGTCGGCAAGACGGAGAGGGAGAGTTCGCCGTTGTCGATTTCGATCAGATCGACGCCGTCGCTTAGGCCGCCGCGCAGGGTTTTTTTGCGCACGGCGGCGCGGTTGGCGGCGGGCAAATTCAGGTTGCGAAGTAGGATTTCAAATTGATCGTGCCAGACGTGGGTCTCGGTGTCGGTCAGGATCCAGGTATTGCTGTCTGCCATTTTCTGTCTTTCCAATAATAATGGAATAAGCGTTTTAATTGCTTCTTTCGAAATAGATCATATCTATGAGGAAAAGCGCTCCTAGGAGGATGCTCTTTTGGGCGTTGTCGATACCCGGAGGAAAGGCAATATTAAAATTGTCCGCGTCGGTAAACATTTCCTTACCCATGCCGCTCCATTTCTTAGCTATGAGGCCGACTTCCATATTGTTCTTTTCGATGCGGAAGGTCCAGGGGCGGAAGAGGGGGCCTTGAATTGTAAAGAGCGGGTCGTGGCGGGTATCCAAAACGGTGAAATTGCGGCTGAAAACGGAGAATTCGCGGCGCACAGTGCCCAAGAACTCGTTGGTAGAGGAAAAGACCTGGATCTCGTGAAAGTACCAGCTAAAAGCTTTCTCAAGTCGCAAGATCGGGTCTGTCTCGGGAGAAAGGATGTGTACTGTAAATGAGCGGAGCGTTTTCAGGAAGAATCTGCCGAGAAACGAACTTTCTTCGGCGGCCATGCCGAATTGAATGCCGGCAGGATCTGTGATCGAATAGCGGTTCTTGGACTCGATGCCTGTGAGGATTTCGGTCCATTCTTTTTTTTGTTGGACCAGGAGGATTTCTATGTCTGCTAGTTGGTGCATAGGGACCCGGTAAAGATGATTGGTTCGACAGGGTAAAGTATTATTTTTTTCTTTTCTAGTCCAATCGTTTCTAGATTTGATGGATGGCTTATTTGGGTATATCTTCACGATTTGGGAGGAAATAATATGGTATATGAATTTCTTATCGATACGTATGAGACGGAACGTATGAAGGTGCTTGGGGTGTGGAGTATGTTTAGCGACGAGGACTTGGTGAGGCGGCCCCACGCCGAGGACGTGCGCGGGCGCAGCGTGGTCGAGCAGATGGTACATCAGTGTGTCAGTGAGAATTTGTGGTTCTGCAATATGCTGAGTATTGACGTGGGGGCTCCACCGTTGCCAGAGGAGGAGACGCGTCTCGAGTTTATCAAACGCTATGCCGAGGATTCAGCATTGCGGTTGGAGCATCTGAAGCAAAAGGATGCGGGTTGGTGGGAAGAGGAGGTGGCCTTTTTTGATGTGGGACGCTCGCGGGCGTGGATCATGGCACGGCGCATGTTGCATACCTCACACCACCGCGGCCAACAGACGGCCATCTTGCGCATGCTGGGACGCTCATTGCACAGTACCTATGGACCGACCGCCGATACCGGCGGATTAATGCAAAATAAAGCGCCAACAATCTATCCCTACCAAGATATCGATGAGCTGATCGAGAAAGAAGCCGCCGGCGCTACCAAAATACCACTCCCCGGCCCAGGCACTAAATCCGCTACAGAACGCCCCGACTCCAGTACATAAGGTGGACGCTAAACAGCAAATTATTTAATATACCTCTCGTAGTCATGCGTTATCGCAGATAATCTACGCTCCGCGAAGGTCAGGTAGGGGACTGTCCCAGAGCGGATTCATTACCCCCGAAGCCGCAGGAGCGGCGCAGGGGGTAATGAATCGGAGCCGGGCAGGAAGCCCGGCGAGAATGAGCGAGGGATGGTCCCCTACCTGACCGTCCACACTAGCAGCTTTCACGGAAAACTCATGATCGTAGATTCGCACGTATACTGTTTCGAACCCGCCGACACCCCAGCTGGGCACGCCAGTGCCGAAGACCACCTCAAGTGGTTACAAGCCGCCCACGCCGGCCATCACCAGCCCGCCTTTCGCACCAAAGACCGAACCCCAGGCTCCTCCCAAGTGCTCGATCCGGATAGAAGCCGCGACCTGGAGCATTTGCCAGATGTGAACTTTCGCGTCGATCGGGCGTGCGGTCGTTTCGTGTGGGACTACGAAGGCGAGGAATACACCAAACACTTCTATCCGCCGAATCTGCGCGATCTCGAATTTACTCCCTTTAGCCTGAATTGTGAGATGGACTACGCCGATGTGGACATGGCCCTGATCCACACCGATCCCATGCTGGGCCGCGATAGTGCCTATTTGGCGGCCTGCGTCGAGCGCTTTCCCGAACGCTTACGCTCGATGGCGCCGGTCGACGAATGGCGTATTATCGCTGAAACAGATGCGGTTATCAAGGAACTGGATACGGCGATTAACGAGCATGGTTTGCACGCGATCAAGTTTATTCCGCCGCTGGCTTATCTAAGCAGTGAAACGCCGTGGGATGATGGGCCGTACCGGCCGTTTTGGGAGGCGGCGACCCAAATGGGAGTGCCCGTATTTTTTACCCTCGGATCGGGGCCGGTGGATTTTCGTAGTAATACATCTATAGAAGAGTTGAAGCAGGGCTATATCGACGAGTTGCGCCTGCTCATGCGCTGGATGGAACGCTATCCCGATACCGTGTGCAGTTTAACGCATGGATTCCCCTGGCGTTTGTACCTGGAGGAGGGGCGCATTGTGTTGCCGCAAGAGGTGTGGGAGCCGTTTGTCCATCCCAATTGCAATCTGGAAGTGTGTTTGCCGGTGCGCTTGGGTGATCTATTCGATTTTCCCTACCGCGAGGTGTGGCCCGTGCTTGCGGCTATGGTCGAACACGTGGGGGCAGACCACTTGCTATGGGGCACGGACATGCCGTTCCAGAATCGCTTTTGCACCTATCGGCAATCGCGGCAGTGGATCGAGAAGTATTGCGATTTCCTCAGTGCGGAGGATTTGGCGTTGATTATGGGCGGCACGGTAGCGCGCATTCTGGCACTATAGAGAAACTTAGAATAAATAAGGGATTGAAATATGACTGTAGAACACGATTGGTTGCCTGTCGAGGCAGAAAACGTAGAAGAGATTGTGGCGCAATGTCCACAGCCATTAGAGGAATTGGCTGCCGGGCGCATACCGGCGTTTATTATACGACAGGCCTTTAATCCGGCCCACTGCGCCGCTCTAGTCGAGCGTTTTTATGACCTTGGTCATCTCTATGATCCGCGCCAGCGCGAGGGGGTAGGGCGGGTGGATGTGGGCACTAGTCTGGGATCGTGGGGGAGCGATGAGGAGGTGTTCTTTGAGCACGCGCGCAAGACGCACGAACTTTTCGGCACCGTGTTTGCAGGCTATGATGATCCGGTGGCGTTTATTTATGAAATGCTGGCGGCCTTGGCGCCGGATAAGCAGGTGATGACAGCGCGCGAGCCCGACGGACGTTTGTATGGGCCGGCTATTTTTCGCACCTACTATGAGGAGCGCGGGCACGGGCCGCATACCGACACGCTGTGGCGCGATCGGGAGAGTGGGGCGAAGCGCGGTGTCGAATACGCCATCGGGCGGCTGGAGCGGCAATTTTCTGGGGTTTTGTGTGTGCAGAATTCACTCGACGATGACGAGACCGGGCAGTCCATACTATACCGCAAGCGCTGGACTCCAGAGATGGAGCCGGGGTGGAATAAGACGTTCCACGAAGATGCGGCAGCGGCGGGCATTGAGAAGGTGCGGGTTAAGTTGGAAGTCGGTGATTTCTATGTGTTCTGCTCCGAATACGTGCACGAGGTGCCTGCTATTCGCGGCGATATTCCGCGCATTGCGCTGGCCGCTTTCTTTGCCCGCTCAGATGATATAGACGAAATTTTCGTGTGGTCGTAATAATTAAGAGGTCGAGATTCCATGCATTTTAGCACTGCAGAGATAGAATTGTTTCACCAACAAGGTTACCTGGCCGGGCCCCGCGTGCTAGATGACGAGCAATTAGAAAAACTCAAAAGGCGCATCGACGATATTTTGGCCGGCAAGACGGCTATGCCCCAATTGCTGGTGGGGGAGACGGCGGAAAGGTCAAAAGCGCAGGGGCAATTGCCCTCGCTCAAGGTGGTGAATCTCTTTCGCCACGATGAGGTCTTTGCCAAGGTTTACAATAACGAGGCCATTGGCACCCTGGCGCACGATTTGATGCCGGGACCGGTGCGGGTGTGGGAGGACCAGATGATCTATAAACCGCCGTTCGAAGAGCAGGCGGCGCTGGGTTGGCACCGCGACTATACCTTTTGGAATCACGTCGGACCGGCCGATATGGCCACTTGTTGGATCGCCCTGGACGATGCGACAGTGGACAACGGCTGTATGCATGTAATTGCCGGCAGTCATCGCTGGGAGTTGGAATTTAGCCGCGAAGATGTCGATGTGCACAATCCCGATTGGTTGTTGGAGCATCCACAGATTCCGGCCGCTGCCAATACTGAGCTGGTGCCGTGTGAGGTAAAGGCGGGGCACTGCCATTTTCACCACTGTCTGACCTTGCACGGCTCGTACGGAAATAAAACAGACAATATGCGCCGTAGTTATGTCTTGCATTTGATGCCGGGGCATACGCGGCGTATAGGCGATAGCTGGAACGAACGCATGGCTCGGGTTGAAAATGTAGCGCTGGGGGAAATTGTGTGTGGGCCGCAGTATCCAGAATTGCCATTTCCAAGCAATGGTAGTTGATATAGAGTACAATGAGTAGCAATTTCGCGATATATGGGTAAACTATTCACCATAAACAGTGAGGTAAGAGATGAAAGTCGGCGTTTATGCATCGATGTTTGGCAAGGACGATCCACCTACCCTGGAAAGCATTGAAAGTTATATCGAGTACGCGTATGAGCTGAAGTTGGACATCATTGATTTTCGCGGCAGTCGGGGGTTTAGCGCGCGGACGCATGAGTATTTGACGGAGATCAAGTTGAAATGCCTCAAATATGGTTTGCCGATCGGTTATATCGCCTCGGGAGGGCATTTTGTCGGCACGGACGAGGAGTTGGAGGAGAAAGTGCAGGTGACCAGGGAGGATGCCGATGTGGCCGCGTTTTTAGGGGCGCAGTTGATTCGGGTATTTTGCGGTCAACCGCTGGAAGACAAAGAAGAACAAGCGCGCGAAATTCGCTGTTTCCAGCAGTCCTGCGATTACGCTGCAGAAAAGGGCGTTTCTGTAGGATTGCAGAACCATCCTTCTACCGGTGATGACATTATCCGCATCATCGAGCAGACCAACCGGCCCAATTTTAGCATGATCCTCGATACCGGGCAGTGGGTCGGCTCGCCGGCGCGCAATAAAGGGGTGCTTGACCCAGATCACGACACCTACCACTATATGGAGCAAACGGCGAAGTACGCTACCCATGTGCGCGCCAAATTTTACAAGATCGATAGCGGCAAGGAAGAGTGGCTCGATTATGAGCGCATTATCGATATCCTCAGAGGAGTAGATTTCAACGGCGCCGTATCGGTGGTGTTTGAAGGCAAGGATGTCAACGACTGCGATGACAAGGAGGTCATTCGTCTGTCGGCGCAGCATTTGCGCGACGTGATAGCCAAGGGATAAAAGCATAGAAAGACCATTATGAGCCACAACGGTGAAGTTAGATACCGGGTGGGTGTCATCGGCATCGGGCGCGCGGGGACTTCGCGCGCCCGGGCTTTTGATATACATCCACTGTGCCAGGTGACGGCCATTGCCGACACCGACGCCGAAAATCTGCAATTGGGTTGCAAGCGTTTTGGGGTTCCGGGCTACAGCACCTATGAGGAGATGTTTGCCAAGGAGGAACTCGAGATCGCCATGGCGGTGTTGCCGGTCAATGCCAATGCTGGGGCGGTGATTGCTGCGGCGCAGGCCGGAGTGAAAGCGATATTCTGCGAAAAACCGCTGACGGCCAGTCTGGCAGATGCCGATCGCATGGTGGAGGAATGCCGATCCAGAGGGGTGCATATCGGCGCCGGCTTGATGGTATCGAGTCACCCTGACTATATCAAGGCCTATGAGTTGGTGGCCGCCGGCGAATTGGGCCAGGTAGAGCGTATTAATCTCTACGGTGGTAACGACCAAGGCGGCTGCCACGGTCTAAACTTAATGCGCAAATTTGCCGGCAAGGCGCAGGTGGAGTGGGTGTCGGGTTGGGTAGGAGGCGATCCACACAGTGACAGCGAAGAGCCCTATGAGGAGGGCAAGACTGGATTTGGGCATATTGGCGGGCACATCCAGTCTTGCCAATGGCATGCAAGGTTTCAGTCATTTCGAGAATTTACGCTGGAAGGGGATAGAGATTATAGGCTCGCACGGGCTGCTCTACAATTGGAACAATACGGGCGTCGGCCTCAAACTCTTTAAGGCGGAAGGCGATCCGCTACATCGCAATGACTTAAAAGAAGTCGAGGGACTGTTTGAGCAGTATCAGGTCGAGCCGCGGGAGTTCGAAGCGGATGGGTGGAGATCTCCGGAAGTTGTCATGGTTGGCATTGTGCAGGCGCTCGTCGAGGCGCTGGAAGAGGGCACGGAATTGCAGATTACTACTGCAGACGATTTGCGCCACGCGCTGGAAATAGCCATTGCATTGCGGCAGTCGGCGCGGCAAGGGCATATTCCAATCAAACTACCGCTGGAGGACCGCAGTCTGGTGATGTATCCAAAGAAGATGCGCTGGCATTATAAGAAGGGAATATTGGGTCGGGAGAGCTACATGGAGGAGATGAATCGGCAACATAGGGATATTCAGGCTAAATGATTGGCGATCCGAAAAGATTTTCAAAAAATCAGGCGTTATTCTAGGAGGAAATCATGAAAAAGCCGCAGCTTATTTATTATAACGACGCCCATCATTTTAATGCCAAGCGCATTGAGCCACCGGCCAGTGAGCATATGATGCAGTGGCCAGTCAATGAAGTGGCCGGTACCAGTGTGGATTTGCTGGTCTTGGGTTTGGGTTACGCCGATGTGTATTTCCACAATAGCAAAGTTGGGCGCGTGGTGGGGCAGATGAAGGAGGTCTGGGATAACTATATCGATTGGCGCATTATGCGCATGGTGGAGGAGGGGCAGAAGAAGGGCACAGATCAGTTGCACCAAGTGATCAAGCGGGGGCGGGAGTTGGATATTGCTGTTTGTCCCAGCCTCAAATTGCAGGATACGTCGCAGCCGGGGGGCGATCGCTGCGGTTTGCTGAAGTGGGAGAAAGGGGCCGAGGTCTGCATTGGCGAAGCGGGGCGCAACGAGTGGGCCTACGATTTTGCCAATGAGTTGGTACAGGCCGATAAATTGGCGATGATCAGAGAAGTTCTCGATGACTACGAGGCCGACGCAATCGAGTTGGATTTTCTCTTTGGCAATGCCTATTTCAAGGCAGACGAGATCAACAAGAATACGCCGTTGATGAACGAGTTTATAGCGGAAGTGCGGCGGCTGGCCAATGAAATTGGTGGCAAACAGGGGCGCGAGGTGCCGGTTTTGGTGCGGGTGCCGCTCTACAAAGAAGAGTGCCTGGAGCAAGGTTTGGATGTGGAAGCGTGGTTTGAACAGGGCAGTATCGATTGGGTTGTGGGGCAAGATCCGCATGCGATTACGGATTCGCAGCCCAAGCCTACTTGGTTGCCCGAGGTGGCCAATGCCAATGGTGGGGCGGCGTATTACCGGCCGCCGCGGCGAGTCTACGACGAGCGGGTAGCACTGCCTAGCATTGAGATGTACCGTGCGTTGGGGACGACCTTATTGTGGCAGGGTTGGTCGGGTATGTATCACGGGTATTTGCCGTGGCCCTTTAGTGAGCGCGAGTTTCAGATATTGCGGGAAATGGGCTTTCCGCAGGTGTATGCCCGTCATGACAAACGCTATCTCTTGCAACCGCGCGAGGGACAGATGGACGAGCAGACCAGTACACCGCAGCGGCAATTGCCGCTCGATTTGGTCGAGGGCAAGACCGAACGCGTGGAGATCTGTGTTGCCGACGATCTGGAGAGCGCCCGCGAGGACGGCGAGGTGCGCCCGCCGATATTGACCTTGCGTCTCTTCAGCTTCTGCATTGAAGATGAGATCGAGTTTCGTTTTAACGGCCGGGTGCTGCCCTGGGATGAGGCCGAGATTACCGACGAGCGCGCGCTGACCATTCAGGTGAAATTGGCCGGTAGCATGAGCGTGCAAGCGCCGCTGGGCTCATCGGCGCATTGGTTTCGTTTTAAGTTGGGGCTGGACGAACTCAAGCGCGGCGATAATGTCGTGGAGGTCGAGGTTGTGAAGTTGGATGCTAAGGCCGGTTTTACTCGTAGTCTAAACGGGGTGGAGATCCAGACGCGCTACAAAGACTTCAAGCGGCCCGAGGGTTTGGAAGCCGAATATATTGCGCCGCCGGGTGGTTAACGTTTGGCAGGTATAAATATTCTCGCGTCGACCGAGTAAGGAGCAAACTACAATGGCAACGGAGCAGCGAGCCAAATACCGGGTGGGCGTCATTGGCGCCGGCCGCAAAGGTACGCAACACGCCCGTGCATACCAGCTCAATCCTTTGTCCGAGGTAGTGGCCATTGCCGACAACGATGTGGATAATCTCGCCCTCTTCCAGAAGCGTTTTAATCTGAAAGTAGGATATACAGATTACCGCGAGATGTTGGCTAAAGAAAAACTCGACATTGTCGCTCCCATCCTGCCAGTACAATTCAATCCCGATGTCGTGCTTGGTTGCGCCGAGGCCGACATCAAGGCTATTCTCTGCGAGAAACCCATGGCTTGTAGTTTGGAGGAAGGCGACCGCATGGTGGCGGCGTGCGCGGCGCGCAGCATTGCTTTTGCGGCCGGGGATGCCGACCGCAATTTGGGGGATCTCTGGCGGGTGCGGGCTATGATTGAAGCCGGCGAATTGGGCGAGATACGCAGCATGACGCTCTATCAGTCGACCGCCGAGATTTCCGGCGGCGGCTGTCAGGGGCTTAGCGTTATGCGGTTGTTTGCCGGAGATGCGGAGGTGGAATGGGTCAGTGGCTGGGTGCGGGACGATCCACACAGCGACGACGATCAGGGCATGGGCGGTTACGTGCGTTTTGCCAACGGTCGAGACTGTTTCATCGAGTTTAATCCAGGGGCAAAGAGGGGATTGGAAGTAGTATGCGAAAATGGGGTGTTCTTATTTGAAAACAATTGCCGCTACCGCATCTGGAAAAAGGCGGATATGAGAAGCGGCCTTGAGGAAGTAGAAGAGCCTTTTTCAGCCGCCAAGCCCTGGGGGCCCGATCACGACGAAGAAGGCTGGGTGAGCATGGCGACGCGCCAGGCCGACAGTATTCAGTCGATCATCGACGCGTTGGAGCAGAATATAGATCCCAGGTGCAGCGGCGACAATATGGGCAAGGTGTTGGAGATTGCAATCGGTTTGCGGGAATCGCACCGCAGGGGGCATGTGCCGGTGCAGTTTCCCTTGCAAGATCGCAGCTTGAAGATTGTGCCTAAACCGGGGCGCTTGCTCAATAAGAAGGGGCTTTTCGGGGCAGAGCGTTACGCGCAGGATATGCAACAGCGGCGGGAAGATTGAGTTGAGTTACTTATTTTAGATAGGAATCTTTAAGCGCGATCTTGCCATCCCGGAATGTGAAGATATCGCACCCTTTCACCTCTACTGCCGTACCATCCTCTGCGTCGGTGCCCGATAATACCCATTCCGATAAGCCGCGATCACCACTGACGAAATGCGTATCGTCGCTAAAGCGTATATCGGGGAGGTCGACAAACACAGCGGCAAACGCGGCGCGCACGGATTCGCAACCCTCAGTTCGCCGCTAGATGAAACGAATACACCGTCTTCTGCCATATACATCATGATGGCATCGATGTCGTGCCTATTCCAGGCCGCGGCAAACGCTTGTAAGAATTCTACACTCGGCATGGGTTTCCTCCCTTTCTAGCTTATACGTTAATTCGATTTTAGTGGGCGATATTGGTTAACTATCGGCTGCCGAGCGTCGAGGATTTTCGGAGATTTTCTCGAACATGACTTGGGCTCCTTGTAAAAGGGGCGAGTTGTTGCCAGAAAATGCAAGTGACAGCTATTTGTCAGATTTGTATCAGGCTTCTTTGACGCGCTGCCAGCGCAGTACCTGGCGCGCGTGGTCTGATAGATTTTCCCATAGGTCGGGCGGAAAATGGGGATCGGCGGTTTCGGCCCATTGGTTGTGGACCCAGGGCTGGCAGAAGCCCATGCAGAGTTCGTCGCGCGGTTGGTCCGAGCGGTTGGGGGTGCCGCGGTGGATAACGCGGCCATCGTGCATCCACAGCGAACCCTTCTTTAAATTGAGGCGGATGGGATGGAAATTGGGGTTGATATTGGCGTCTGCGCCCAGCATATCGTTTAACTTTTCGCTGTAGAAATCGGTGTGTACATATTGGCTACAAGGAATGACCTCAAAACTGCCGTTTTCCTCATTGGTATCGACTAAGGGAAATTTGCAGCCGATGGTGAAAGCTGGGGTCATGAGATTGGGAAAGGGCGACGAGGCGCCGTCGCGGTGCCAGCTCTGGTAATCGGTGCCCGGCAAGGGAATATTAGAATCGTAGTGGGACCAGACGTAGTCGGGACCGAGGATGCGCTCGAAGAAGGCGACCAGGGCAGGGTGTTCGAAGATATCCGAATCGACAAAGGGAGGTTCAAAGGGGACGGCCACATTGTAGCGGCCCCAGCCTCGCGGCGGGTATTCGCCCTGTACTTTGATATCGGCGTCGCGGACGGGCCCCCAGGCTTCGAGGATGCGGTCGATTTTTTCGTGGGCAATGAGGTCTTCAAAGACCGTATAGCCGTTGATGCGGAATTCGTTTACGTGGCGGTCGATATTGTAGTCCATTACAATGTTTCCTATGAGGGATCAGGCGGCAATTTTGTTAATAGGATAATGTTCCATGACCTTTTTGTCATTATCAAAGTTAATGGTGGCTAGGCGCTTGCTGTGCTAGCTGTCCCATTATACATTGATCGCATAGGAGGCACGGCTCTTGCATCCAGTTCTGACGCAGTGACTGAGGAGATCTAGGTTATGAAGGAGATAGTAGAAATTCGGGCGAATGCGATCGAGACGCCGCCGGCCTGGGCGGTGATGCAGCGCCAGCTTATGGACTATATGGAACAGGCAACGCTGCTGGCGACACAGAAATACTCGCGCGCCGACGGGACGCCGTATTGGGTGGATGACGCCGACGATTCCTACGAAGCGCATTCCTATAGAGGTTTGTTTTACGCTGTCGGTGCCAGCGATGCCATAGGCGATATCTCGGTGCGCCAGTGGAATGCAATTACCCGCGTTTACGACGATGCCACCTTGCGCAATCCAGACGATCCAGTGAATCCCAAGCTCAAGGTCCAATTGCACAATGAATATTACAATGCTTTTACCGACACGCCGGCCGATTGGTTCCATATGGGCGAGGGCAACCAATCGTTTTACGATTTTGGTTTATCCGATCCGACCAATCCAGAGCACCGGCGTCGGGCCCGGCGTTTTGCAGCTATGTACATGGGCGAAGATCCAGAGGCGCCCAATTATGATGCCGAGCACAAGATCATTCGCTCGCCGTTTCATGGCAGTACGGGGCCGCTCTTTGATGCCGACGCCGAGTTCGTCAAACGGGCGCTCGATCCGGTGTATTATCCAGGTGGGGTGGCGCGGGGGCATGCGCAGCGCTCCAATCTCTATCCTATTATCAAAGAATTAGAGGATAATTGGTTTGAGGACGATAAACGGCGCGAGGAGATTGTAGCGTTGTTTGAAAAGATCGTGCTCAATGGCGACATTCCCGACAATTTGGCCTGTACGGCATTGATTACCAATGCCTATTTATACACCGGCGAAGACAAATACAGAAATTGGGTGCTGGAATATACTGAGGCGTGGATGGAGCGGGTGCGCCAGAACGACGGCATTATTCCCGACAATGTGGGGCCGACGGGCAAGATCGGCGAGCACCGCGATGGCCAGTGGTGGGGCGGGTGGTATGGGTGGAATAGTCGCAATTCGGCACGTAATGCCTTTCTAGCCGCTACCATTGCCTCTGAGTGCTGCCTGCTTTTGACCGGCGATTCCGGTTATCTCGATCTCATACGTTCGCAAATTGAGCTCTTGTTAAACGAGGCCAAGACGCGTGACGATGGGCAATTGGTGGTGCCAACGCGCATGATGCCCGACGGTTGGGATGACTGGCAGCCGCTGCACATCAACTGGCTGGGGCGTCTGTACCACGCTTCGCAGGAGCAGCGCGACTACGATATGATCGCGCGCCTGCGGGATGGGGAGCGGGAGAGCGACTGGAATACGGTCGAAAGTGCTTCAGACCGCAGCGGTGGCGACCTAGAAGCGCGTTTCCAATACTACGACGGAAAATTTCCCGACTGGCCGTTAAAGAGATTACAGGCCGAGTACCAGTATGTAGCGGCTATGTACGAACATATGCGCCAGGACGATCGCGATGTTGAGACGATTATCGCAGAGGGCAGGTGGCCGCCCAATCCGGTGGTTACCAAGGGGTTGGTACAGGTAACGATGGGGTCGCCGCAACCGGTGTACAACGGCGGCTTGCTGCGGGGCATGGTGCGCTATTTTGACCAGGAGCAACACAAGCCTGGATTGCCGCAAGACGTGGCCGCCCTGGTTGACGAAGTGGCGGCCGATAAGGTGGGGGTGCAACTGGTCAACCTCAGCGCCAATAAAGCGCGCACGGTCATCGTCCAGGCTGGGGCTTACGGTGAGCATTCTTTCACGCAGGCGCACTGGCGCGAGCAGGACCATGAAGCGCTCAAACGGCATGCCGGACTCTGGCTCAGGGAAGAGATTAAACATGTAGAGAAAACGGTATCGGTGGATGGCAAACATATCTCGGTGCACTTGCCGCCTGGCACCAGTATAAGGCTGGATTTGGGAGTGAAACGTTTTGCGCAAAGTCCCAGTTATGCCCAGCCCTGGCATGGGGGAGAGTTGAAGATTTATTGACAGGAATTGCTGGCGTATTTTGGGGAAATTCTGACGTCGATCAAACGGTCTCCGTCCGTTCCCAACACCATAGATAGCGGCCAACAATAAATAGGCCGCTGATCTTAGCGAAAGGATCATACGATGTTGTACGAACTCCGCACCTACATCGTTCCCGCAGGCCGCATGGACGATATCCTCGACCGTTTCCGCACGGTGACCTTCGGGCTTTTCGAAAAATACGATATGGAAGTGGTCGGTTTCTGGACCACCGACAACCCCGATGAAAACTACTCGCTGGTGTACCTGATGCGCTACCCCGACCAAGAGGCAATGGAGCGCTCCTGGGATGCTTTTCGCGCCGATCCCGAATGGCTGGCAACGCGGGAGCGCACCGAAGCCAACGGCCCTATTGTCACCGAAGTGATTTCGCAAAATCTGATCCCGACCTCTTTTTCACCTATGGCTTGATCAGCAGACTGTTGCTGCAATGCACGGAATTCTTCCATTGGCGATCAGCAAAAAATAATCGTGCTCGTTCTCTTCAGCCTTTCACCGAACCACTAATACCGTGGATGATAAAGCGCTGAAAGAGAAAAGCCAGAGCAATGGGCAAGAGGATTACCAAGACGCCGCCGGCAGCGATGAGCGAGAAGGGGACCTGCGTTTCCTGGGCAAAGTCGGAGGCCAGGACGGTGGCGGTTTTGGCGTGCAGTGTGGAAGTGAAGAGCAGGGCGAAGAGAAATTCGCCCCAGGAAGCGATAAAAGCGAAAATGCCGACGGCGGCCAGGGCGGGTGTGGTTACTGGCAAGAAGATGCGGAAGAGTGCACCTAAGCGAGAGCAGCCGTCTACCCGCGCCGCTAATTCCAGCTCGAGGGGTACAGTCTGGAAATAACCTTTGAGAATCCACACGGAAAACGGCAGGGTGAAGGTCGAGTGGGCTAGGATGACGGCCAGGTGGGTGTCGAGCAGGCCGTAGCTGCGTATGACCAGATACATGGGAATCATGATGGCGACCCCGGGCACGCTGCGCGATCCCAGATAAAATAACATCAGCAATAAACTTCCCTTGAAATCCACCCGCGCTAGGGCATAGGCGGCCAGCGAGCCAAAGAAGAGATTGATCAAAGCCACGGCCAAACCAATGATGAGGCTATTGGCAATGGCACGGGGAAATTGCCGTGCTATGGCCGCACCCACAGCGGCGCTGCGGTTATCAGTGTCAAAGTAGAGAGCGTAATTTTCCAGTGTCGGCTCTTGTGGAATCCAGTGCAATTGGCTTACCTCGCGCTCTGGTTTGAAACTAGTTAGAGCGACCCAGAGGAAAGGCACGACCAGGTAGAGCGCGGCTAGCAGGGCCAGACCGTAGAGTATTATGCGTTTACTCAAACTCGGTTTCATTAGCCTTGCACCTCACCGCGGCGATGCAGTAGGCGGATGTAGAAGATGGATAGACCCATAGTAATGAGCGTGATCAGGTAGGAATAGGCGTTGGCGCGGCCAAAGTCGAGACGGGCAAAGGCTTCCTTATAGGTTTGCCAGGCGATGACGTAAGTCGAATCTCCAGGGCCGCCGCCGGTGAGGGTGAAAATTAGATCGAAGGCGCGAAAGCTGTTCATGGTTTCGAAGATGGCCACCACCATAATAGGTTGCAAAAGCCAGGGCAGGGTGATGAAACGAAAACCGTTCCAGTCGCTGGCGCCGTCTACTTGAGCGGCGTCGTATTGCTCGGAGGGAATGGCCTGCAAGGCGGCCAGGAAAACGATGCCGGCAAAGGGCACGCTGCGCCAGACGTGGGCGGTGATGGCGGCGTTGAGGGCAATGACCGGCGAGGCCATGCCCAGGTAGTCAATCTCTAAGCCTAAGAGGGCGTTGGTTAGTGCGACCAGGTCGCGCAGCATGGTATCAAAGGCGCCGTATTTGCCGAAAAGCCCCAACCACATCAGACCGTTGACCACACCGGGCACAGCCCAGGGGACCAAGAGCAGCGAGCGCAAGAGGCCGCGGCCGCGAATGTCCTGGTTAAAGAGCAGGGCGATGCCCAGGGCGATAAGGATGACTAGGAAGACCGACATGGCAGTGAAGTAGAGGGTGATCTGGAGAGAATGCCAGAAATCGCGGCCGCTCAATACTTCGATGTAATTGCCCAGACCAATAAAATCGAATACCTCGGGGCGGCGCAGATTGTAGCGGTGCAGGCTGATCCACAAGGAAATGCCGACCGGGTAGAGTATCAGAGCACAGATGAGGCCGATGGCAGGCAGGTTGAGCAGGGCAGCAAAGATATGGTCGCGCCGTTCTTGGGTAGTCATGGAGCCGAAGAGTCGGCGCATCAGGACCACTCTCGTTTTAATTCGCGGCAGCGTTTATTGATGCGGCCCAAACCCTCGCGCGGGGATTGCTGTCCCAGCAGTACTTTCTGGATTTCGGGTTGGTAGTAGAGCGTGAAGTCGGAGAACCACGGTGCCATGATATTGGTGCGGGCCCGGGCGTAATTGGCCTGTTCTTTGATCAGGTCTACATCGCCCCACAATTGCGTCTGGGCGATGATGTCGGGATCGTCCAGCAGCGATTTGAAGGCAAAACCCAGACCTCTGAGCTTGAACCAGTGCCGCGCGGTGTAATAATCGCCGTCGGCATCTTTATAACCCAGGAAGTTCATTAGGCGCCAGGCCTCGGCGACTTTGTCTGGGCGGCATTGGGCGGCGAGACTGTACATGCGCGTCCAACCCAGGGTGCCGCGCAGGCCGGGTTCGAGGCTGGGGACCGGGGCCATGCGTAGGACTTTGGCGTAGGATTGTTCGTCTTGGGGGACGCCGCGCTTTTTGAGATGGGCTTGGACGACGGCGGAGTTGCGGCGGTTGTTGATCCACTCCAGATCGTATTTGTCGATGAGGCCATAGGCCTGGCGTCCGGCGCCAATGCTGTAGCGCAAGCTGCTGTTGGCAGTGAGGGAATTGGGGTCGATGATGCGGTGTTTATTGATGCCGTCGACGAGCCATTGCAGGATGCGCTCGGCGCGCTGGTCTTTGTCGTCGGGGAAGATGGGGTTGAATTCGTCGTCGAAGAGTTCGACCTCGCTGGCAAAATTGAGCGCCCACCAGGTGTTGAAGCCGGTGGGGGACTGGCGAAAGTTGAGGGTAATGGGGTAGTCGAGGGGCAAGCCGTCGGGGGCGCGCAGGCCGGCTTCTTTGACTTTGACGGCTTGTTCGGTTAGTTCGTCTAGGGTTGTAGGGGAACGGTCAAAACCGGCGGCTTGTAGCATGTCGTGGTTGTAGACCCAGATGGAGATGTCGGTGTAGTAAGGTAGGCCGTAACGCCGGCCTTGGTAGGTCATCGATTCTAGGTTGTAAGGGAAGATGTCGTCTTCGTCGATGTTGATGTCGATGTCGGGGATGTCGTCGTAGGGGCGCAGCCAGCCGGCTTCTACCCATTCGGCGAAGTCGTCGTCGCGCACGTAGCAGCAGTCTAAGGGGGTGCGGCTGACGAAGAGGGCGACCATTTTGTCGTGGTAGTTGCCGGAGACGCTTTGGTAGGCTACGGGGATTCCGGTTTGTTGTACGAAGCGGTCTACGTTTTGGCGGACTAGGTCGGGTTCGTAGGCCCAGCCTTTGAAGATTACGCCGGGGGGTTGGGCGGGGGCGCAGCCGGCGGCCAAGCCTAGGGTGGTTAGGGCGGAGGTTTTTAGGAAGGTGCGGCGTTGCATGGTGGTGCATTCTAAATAATGGGTTGAGGGGTGTCAAGGGAGATTTTGAGGAGGGCAAGAGAATGTGTATAATTGGGCGTGGGAATTGAGAATTTG